>WNFT01000267.1_pt1 | contig 40909 bp, 29 predicted proteins | sample 5400191 | NCBI WGS metagenome assembly WNFT01 (sample SAMN13153359, study PRJNA577476) | soil metagenome | isolation source: 80 cm saprolite under Madrone tree | place: USA:California | collected 2016-06-14 | reverse complement strand
GGCGCTCACGCATGCGGGTGCACCGGGCATCAGCCTGTGGCGAAATGTGGAAGGGAAACGGCTGGAGCGAGTTGCGCTCCCGGAATTGGGCTGGCAGAAAGGCTGGGGAATTGCCGCGCTCGATTATGACAATGACGGGTGGTTGGATTTGGTCGCTGCAGGCGAGTCCAGCAATGGAGGGGAGTTGCGGCTGTTGCGAAATCTGGGGAGCAAGGGCTGGGCCGACGTCACCAAGGATGTGCATCTCGAGGTGATCAAGCTAAGCCAACCGCGCGCGGTTGCGGTGGCGGATATCGATGGAAATGGCGACGCGGATCTGGTCGTAACGCAGCTCGGCGGACCCCCGCTGGTTCTCCGCAATGAAGGCGGCAAGCAGCACAACTGGATGAGCATCGACCTCAAAGCGCTGAATGACAACAAGAACGGAATCGGAACGAAGGTTGAGCTCTACGCGGGCATGCTGTATCAAAAATGGGAAGTGGCTGGAGCATCGGGCTACCTCGGGCAGAACGCAGCGCCGATTCTTGCTGGGCTCGGCTCGGAACGCAGTGCCGAAGTTGTTCGCCTGTTGTGGCCGACGGGCGTGCCGCAGGATGAAATCAACCTGGCCGCGAAAAAAGTGCACAGCATTGCGGAACTCGACAGGCGAGGAAGTTCCTGCCCCATTTTGTTTTCCTGGAATGGCAGCGAGTATGAATTCATCGCGGACATGATCGGGCCTGGCGTGGTCGGCCACTGGGTTGCACCTGGAGAAAGGGACGTTCCCGATCCGGATGAGTACTTGAAGGTGGCTGGGCGCAGCGTGAAACCCCACAACGGCCTGCTTAGCTTCCGCTTCATGGAGCCTATGGAAGAGACCGTATATCTCGACCAGGTGCGGCTGCTGGCCATCGATCATCCAGCGGCTTTCGAGGTTTTTCCGAATGAGCGATTCGTCAGCGCTCCGCCATTTCCGGAGTTTCGCGTCATCTCGAGCCGTGATGCGCATGCGCCCATCGGTGCTTGGGACGAGAAGGGGAATGACGTGCTCCCTCTGATTTCCAAACGCGATCGCCAGTACGTCACGAATTTCGAGGAATTGCCGTTCACGGGGTTTGCCAAGCTGCACTGGATCGAACTTGATCTCGGCGCATGGGATGCACAAAAGCCGTTGCGATTGATCATCGATGCCTACGCGGATTACTTCACCGCGACTTCGATGTATGCGGCGGATCAAGCGGGAGTCAAAGTGATTCCGCCGTACGTGGAAGCACTCAATGCGCAAGGCAGGTGGGTGCGCGTTGTGGAAGATATGGGATTTCCTGCAGGACTCGAACGAACCATGATTGCGGATTTGACCGGCAAGCTTCCCGCAGGCACGCGGCGGATTCGCATTGTTAACAATTTGAAGATTTATTGGGACGCGATTCGAATCGATCAAACACCGGACGCGCCGGATGTTCGGGTAGCGCAGGTGCCTCTGGCCAAGGCGGCGTTGGATTTCGTCGGCTATCCGCGCGAGATTCGGCTGAAGCCGGCGAGCGACACGATTTACTCGTATTCACACCGGAGCATGACCGGCCCTTATGCGCGCGCCGCGGGAAATTACACGCGCTACGGCGACGTGTTCGATTTGCTGCAAGCTTCCGATGATCGCTTCGTCGTTTTTGGCTCAGGCGAAGGACTAAAGCTTGATTTTGATCCACGACAGCTTCTCACGCTGCCAACCGGATGGATTCGCGATTATTTCTTTTATGCCGATGGCTTTGAAAAGGATCTGGATTTCTATGCGGCGCATGCGTTTACGGTTGAGCCCCTGCCGCGGCATTCGCTTCTGCCGTACCCGTATCCCAAGGGTCGAGACTATCCTGCCGATGCGGAGCATCTGGGTTACCAACTGGAATACAACACGCGGGCGCGCTCGGAACGTATGCCGCCCAGCTTGCGTTACCAGTACTCTCCCCCAAACTGAGGCGCTGCACTTCGTTGCAGAAGATCTCCCGTATCGCTATTTTCCCCGTGGGTCGCGAGGCATCCTGTTCTTGCCAATTCTTGCCAAGTCGACCGCTGGAAATTCAAGAAACCAAAGTTTGGAATATCCGGCCTCCAGAGGTAGGATGCTTGGCAAGGAGACACCTTTGACCACCCCACAAAAGAAGCTCTGGCATATCGTTATTTTACTGGCTGTTTGCACAGTTGTGGCGATACCTTCCGGTGCCGATGATGCCGCTTCTGGAATAGTTGACAGCCAGGCATTTTTACAACGAAATATGACTCCTGCGGGTCCGCCCGCAAGCGCTTCCGCCGCGGCCGTAGAAAAACTGCTCGGCCAGATGACGCTGAAAGAAAAAATCGGCCAGATGACGCAGCTTGAAATCGGCATGGTCACCGACGGACGCGGCCAGTCCATTCGAATCAATCCTGAAAAACTCCACAAGGCGGTTAGCGAATACGGCGTAGGTTCCATCATCAACGTGAATGACGAAGCCTTGCCCGCGGAGAAGTGGCACGAGATTATCCGCGCCATCCAGGAAGAGGCAAAGAAAACAAAGCTGCACATCCCAGTGCTCTACGGCATTGATACCATTCACGGGCCGAACTATGTTGTTGGGAGCACACTATTTCCGCAGCCGCTAGCGATGGCCGCGACGTGGAATCCCGAGCTAATGCTGCGAGGCAGTCAGATCGCAGCTGCGGAGACGCGCAAAGCCGGCATCCCATGGACATTTTCGCCGGTGCTTGACGCCGGACGACAGGCTCTATGGTCCCGTTTGTGGGAGACATTCGGCGAGGATACCTATCTGGCGACGGTGATGGGCGTGGCTACGGTTCGCGGTTACGAAGGCAGTGACCTTTCGAGCCCAGCCAGCGTTTCCGCTTCACTGAAACACTACGTCGGGTACAGCTATCCGACAACGGGCGGTGACCGCAGCCCCGCGCTCATTCCGGAGAATACTTTGCGCGAATATTTTCTCCCCACGTTTGCAGCGGCTGTGAAGGCGGGCGCCCACACGGTAATGGTGAATTCGAGCGAAGTGAACGGAACCCCTGGTCACGCCAACGGGTACCTCTTGAAAACTGTTTTGCGCGACGAATTGGGCTTGCAGGGATTCGTCGTTTCCGACTGGATGGACATCAAAGGACTCGTCTCGACACACCACATCGCGGCGAATGAGAAGGAAGCCACGCGAATCGCCGTGCTTGCAGGAGTCGATATGAGCATGGTGCCAAGCGACTACAGCTTCAGCGACCTGTTGCTCGAACTGGCGCAAGAGGGGAAAGTGACGGCGAGCCGCATCGATGAGGCAGCGCGAAGGATTCTCACGGTGAAGTACCAGCTGGGGCTGTTTGACGATCCGCTGCGCGGAATGGACGCAAAGACGGTAATCGGGTCACCGGAATCGCGGCAGGCCAGCCTGGAAGCCGCGCGCGAAGCCATCACGCTGCTGAAAAATGAAAACCACACTTTGCCGCTAGCGAAGACCGCTCACGTTCTCGTGACCGGTCCGGACGCCGATTCCCTGATTCCACTGAATAACGGCTGGAGTTATACATGGCAAGGCGACCGGGCGAGCATGTACCCGAAGGATCGTGCGACGATTCTTAGAGCCATTCAGGAAAAAATCGGCGCCGCCAACGTGACGTATGTTCCCGGCACGACCTACAACAAGGAAGTTGACATCACCAAGGCAGCGGAAGCCGCGTCCAAAGCAGACGCGGTGGTGATTTGTCTCGGGGAATGGGCTTACGCGGAAACGCCGGGGAATATTCCCGACCTCAGCTTGCCCGACGCGCAGCTCAACCTTGCTATGAAAGTTATGGAAACGAAAAAGCCGGTAATTCTACTGCTCACCGAAGGACGCCCGCGCATCATCAGCCGCATTGTGGATTCTGCGCAAGCCATCGTCATGGCTTACAACCCCAGCAACGAAGGCGGACAGGCGATTGCGGAGATTCTTTTCGGCGACGTGAATCCTAGCGGCAAGCTGCCCATCACTTATCCGCGTGCGACGAACCGCCTTTTCACCTACGACCACAAAATGTTTTCAGGGGAGGATTGGGGAGAAGGGAAAGCAATGGCTCCGCCACAGTTCGAATTTGGGCATGGATTGAGCTACACGGCTTTTTCCTATTCGGATTTGCATGTGGCTCCGTCTGCCGCTTCCGGGAGCCAGACCGTGCGCGTTGATGTGACGGTGAAGAACAGCGGCAGCCGTGCCGGCAAGGAAGTCGTTCAACTGTACGTGAACGAACGATTCGCGAGCGTGACGCCGCCGTTGAAACGGCTCAAGCGGTTCGCGAAAGTATCGTTGCAGCCCGGTGAGAGCCGAAAAGTGTCGTTCGAACTGACGTCCGACGACTTGTCTTTCATCGGGGCCGACAACAAGCGTGTAGTTGAGCCCGGCGTCTTCGACGTGAGAATGGGCGGACTCCAGCAAACATTCGAGTGGAAGTGACAACCAAGAGTTTTCTCGCATAACGGACAGGGATCCTGGTCCGCGCGGGAGCATAGTTGGCGACCGCCGCATCTGACCCAGCGGCGGTCGCCACCAATTTTCATATGAAGACTCCATAGGTTTCGATAATTTAGGCGGACTAGTGCGAGCAGGCCTTGCCCGGGATGCCTAATTGATTTCAATGCAAGGATTTGAGTTTTTGCGCAGAACGCAAGGAAGTGGCAGCCGCTTTGCGGCGATTCCTGCGTTCTGTGGTGGAGCGGGACGCCTGCCCTCGGAAGAGGGTGGGTAGCCCGCTCCAGACTTTGCCATTTTTTCATGGCGGCAAGTGAAAGAGGGCGGCGTAAGGCCGCCTCTACAGTTTAAGGGCTCGCTTATTCCTTAATCCTTCTGAGAAAGCAAGGAATCGCGGACGGCCTGCAATTCCTTCTTCTTTGCTTCGTCAACCTTGGGGAAAGAAAGATCGAGTTCGTCCAGCGATTCGATGATTGCCGAAGCGACGGCCAGGCGCGTAAACCACTTATTGTCTGCGGGGATGATGTACCACGGCGCGTGCTTCGTCGCGGTGTGCTGAATCATCTCCTCGTAGGCTTCCTGATAGTCCTTCCAGAAAGCGCGTTCCTGAACGTCGGCCATGGAAAACTTCCAATTCTTTTTCGGATCTTCGAGACGCTCGAGAAACCTCTTTTTCTGCTCCTCTTTTGAAACGTGCAGGAAGAACTTGCGGATCACGACGCCGTTTCGCGTCAGGTAGCGTTCGAAGGCGTTGATGTCTTCGTAGCGCTCGTCCCAAATGTGTTTGGTGATCAAATCGTCGGGGAGCTTCTCCGCCTTCAGAAACGGCGGATGCACGCGGACGACGAGAACTTCTTCGTAATAGGAGCGATTGAAGATGCCGATCTTGCCGCGAGACGGAATGCATTTGTGGGCGCGCCACAGATAGTCGTGGTCCAGTTCTTCGTTGCTGGGCGCCTTGAAGGCGTGGACATCGCAACCCTGCGGGTTCACGCCGGACATTACGTGCTTGATGGCGCCGTCTTTCCCGGCAGCGTCCATGGCTTGAAAAATCACTAATAGTGCCCAGCGGTCCTGGGCATAAAGCTTCTCCTGCATGTCACTGAGCAGTCCTACACGTCTCTCCAGGATATCTTCTGCGTGTTGTTTGCTCTTGACCCCATCTGTGTCGGAGGGATCGTAGTCCTGCAGCCGGAATTTTTCGCCTTTCGTTACGCAGTACTTTTCGACGATGCGCTTCGCTTCCTTCGCCTGTTTCCTCTGTTTCATGGTTCCGGAAGTGTAGTACAGACGTGCCGCTCAGAACAGCGACCCGAGTCCCCATCCGAAAGCGGAAAAGCGGTTGTGCGCGAGGAAGCTGGATGTGCTCGAGAGAGGGATGACGCGATTCAATCGCAGAACGTTCAGCGCGTAATAAGCGCGAACGGGAACCTGGACGCCGGGCACCGTCCAGCGAAGTTCGATTCCAGCGGAACCGTGAACGGCGCCATTTGTTGCGCCGAGTAGCAGCGGCTTGGTAGGGCCCAGCCAGTTGGGGAGCAGCCAGGCGGAGCCGAAGTCAAAAAAGCCGGCGGCTTCCGTGCCTCCTCTGAGAGGGAAGCGATATTCGACGCTAGATGCGGTGACAAGATTTGCGCCGGCAGGCGCCGCGGAATAAATGAGCGTGCCATCCGCCGCACTCCTGGCGGTCACGGCGTCAGGGCCGAGTTCGCCGGGACGAAGCCCGCGCACAAGGTCGTCACCTGAAAATAGCCGCGCATAAAATGGCATGTCGCCGCGACAGCTCCCTGCACCGCTGAATGTAGTTCGAAAGGCCCATCCACCTTGTGGTGTGAAAATCGGGTCGCGGAAGATGCGGCTGTACTCAGCGGAGGAACGGACCATGTTTTCACTGCCGCCGAGCCATCCTCCGGAAGCGGAATTCGCAAATTGAACGCGCTCATTTCCAGTGTCGCGGGTCCAGCCGACTCCCAGCGAGCGGCTGGAAGCTCTTGATCGAACGTCGCCGAGCGTCACACCTGGCACGCTAGAGATAGAGGCAGACGGATATTCCGTGGTTGTGCTGGACAGAGTGTAGTTCGCACCCAGCGAGTCGGTGTTGCTCAACGGGTAGATCCACGGAATATTGATCCCTTCGGTGTGTGCGGAGAAAAACGGCCCCTGTGCGCCGCTCGCGAACCTTGGGCGAATCACATTATTAAAGATTGAGAAGGCCAGCGACGCGCGCGTGCCGAAGATTCCTTCCTTAGCCACGCCAAGCATGATCTGAAGAGTCTCCGGGCCGCCATCGAGCTGCGCGGAGAGAAGTTCCTCGCGATTCAGCAGGTCGAAAACGGTGTACACGACGCCCATCGTGCTCCCGAATTGGCCAGTGCCTCCTGCCAGCGAGGCGCGCTGCTGGCCAATTTCCTCGAGACGGATCGAGACGTTGGCTGTGCGAGTGGCTTCATCGAGCTGCACGCGAATGTCCTCTTTGTGGATGGGCTTGAAGTAGCCCGTCCTCGCCAAGCGCAGGAGGCCGCCTTCGAGCGCGCGCTCATCGATTGGATGGCCTTCGCGCAAGAGAATTCTGCGGCGCACGTAGCGGTCGCTGAATTTGTGCAAGCCAAGGAATTCAATGCGCTGCACACGATACGGCGAGGAGTCGCTCAGATCGAAGGTAATGTGCGCCGTGTGATTCTCCGGATCGAACGTTCGGATGACGTCCACAGAATGGGAGGGAAGGGAATCCACTTCAAAATTTCTGGATTGAATGCGCGCTGCCCACAAGCGCTGCAACTTGTCTATCTTCTCCTGCGAAAAGGCACTGCCTTCAGCTAAATCAGCAGAATTGACGGCTAATTTGCCGCGATCTCCGGCCGCCCGCCGCATAGCGTCAGTGGAGGTGATCGACTCGAACCGATAAAAAGGACCCGCTTCGATCGGTACGGAGACGGATAGGCCTGCCTGCGACGACTCATGTGGCCAGGGAAGCCAACGGCGCGATCGTTCGTTGGACCAAGCGACTGTCGCGCTGCCAACTCGCGCTTCCGGAAAGCCATGGTTCTGGTAATAGGCGACGATTCGCCGACGATCTTCTTCAAATGCTTCGCCGGTATACACATTCTTGCCGCGCCACGAGGCGAACGGTTTCCAAGGCGCGATGCTCTTCATCTGGCCGCGCACTAGTCTAATTGCGACTAGTGGGTGACCATCGAAATTGACCCGGCGCACACGCAGCAATGGACCATCAGTAATCTCAAAGCGAACGGCGACAGTTGCATTGCTCGCTTCCTGGCGTGCGATTCGAACGCTTGCCTCCGGATGGCCCAGCTCATTCAACGCAGTGCGAATTGCAAAAGCGATCCGTTGAAGCGCCGCCGGATCGGCTGGTTTTCCCAAACGGAGCGCGAGTTTCTTGTCTTCCAGCATTTTTTCGATCTGTTTCTGCGCGAGCAGCCGGGAGCCGGAAAACTGCACTTTGGAAAGGAAAGGGAATTCGTGCACTTGGAAAATCAGAGTTATGCACTTGGGATTTTCAGAAAAATTTGAAGAAGATTCAGCTGCAGGCGTTACTTCCACTTGAATCGATTCGAACCATCCCAACCGCGCGAGAGCCCGGACGTCTTTGCCAACCATCGAGGAATCAATTCGATCGCCGCGATGCGCGGCAATCTGGGCGGCGACGGCTGCGGGTGCGATGCGGCGCAATCCGGTGAAGCGAATCTCGGCGACGATCGGAGTTTCCGGCGCTTTCACTGGGCCGGTGAGTACCTGGTCCGGCAGGCCACAAACTTGCGCCATGACGGGCGCCGCAGACACTAGCAGCACTCCGAAGCAAAACGCGTTCGTAAGATTTCTCACCAGCATCGCTCCTTGCACCGAGGAGGACAAGTGAACGGATGACCGGCGTGGCCGCGGGGTTGTCTCGCACGGACAAAGATGCGGAGCAGGAAAGTGCAAACAACGAACAACGGAGTGTGCTTCGAAAATGAGAAGCCCGCTTTCCTGGCTAGAGCGGGCTTCTCGTGAACATCAGATTCAGAGGAAACAGAGCAGTTATTCAGCTCCTGAGTTTAGGATTTGGCCGGTCGCTGGATCCAGGAACAGTTTGTGATTGGGCCCGGCGGCGTCAAAGTCGAATAGTCCGTTCAATGGGCCGGCAATCGCGTCCGTGGAACCGTTGCCGATGCGGCCCAAGCTCCAGTTGTCTTCGATGAAGCGAAGAATTGAAGATTGGTCCGTCACGCGATGATCCACGTAGTTCCTCCGCGCGAACGGGGAAATCACCAGCAAAGGCAGCCGTGGGCCATAACCGCAACGGCCATTCTGAATGTCACCCGCGGCGTCGACCGCCTTCGGAGTTCCGCAGTTGCCTGCCCCTAAGAGTTGGTCGTCGATCACATTGGATTGGTTCACAATCGGACCCATCACATGGTCATACCAGCCGTCCGAGTCGTCATAGGCGATGATTACCGAGGTTTCCTGCCATTCGTCGGTTTTTTCCAGCGCGTTGATCGTGCTGACGAGGAAAATCTGTTCGTCCAGAGGGTCGGAGTAGCCGGCATGTCCGTCCTGAATGGCCTTCGCCTTCAGAAAGCTCACGGCCGGCATGTTGTGAGCTTTGACCGCATCCCAGAAATCCGTGAGGTCATACTCGTGGTTCGCAGCGTCGCCCTGATGGCCGATCATGGCCACAGAAGTGCGCGGCGCGTGATTGGCATTGAGCGTCGATTGCCAGTATTGAAAGAAAGCATGGTGGGGAATGTAGTCGGCCGTTGTGAGGCCCGTTGTTCCCGTGGAGATCGCCGCGCAATTCGCAAATCCGCCCATGAACGAGCCCCAAGTGACTCCAGCTTTGTTCAGCAGATCCCCTATGTTCTGTCCCGACATAGTGATCTGGGCGCGCCCAGGAGCTGAACAGACATCGCCGAAGGGATCCGGGTCGCCGATTACCGCCCCCGCACTGCCACCGCCCGCGATATTACGCTTGCCCGATTTTCCGTTCATGATTGTTCCCTCGAACGTGTTGCCCGCAACCAAATTGAGAAGACCTGGTGTCGACGGTCCAAAGGTCGTGCCAAAGGAATGGTCGCTCATCGCAAAATGCTGAGCGTAGTTCCACAACGCTGAGACAGTGTTGCCATCGTAATAGCCCATGGTGCTGAAGGGACCGATATTCGAGTCCTTGCAGCTCAACTTGGCGAAGCGGTCCATCAAGCCTCCGTCGAAGGCAAACTCCTCGTCCCCGTAACTGTGATCTTCGTCGCATGTGTTGGCATTCTTGCGATCGATGCGGAACGGATCAGCAGCATTCGGGTTGTTGGTCAGCAGCCCCGCGCTTTCGAGGTTGTTCACACGCGGCGTATCGTCTTTGGCGCCTCTGAAGTACTTCGAACCGTCATTATTTTCCTTGGCGTGCGGATAAGTCCCAAAGTAATGGTCGAACGAAACGTTCTCCTGGAAGATCACCACAACATGCTTGATTGGCGTCTTCGTGGAGGAGTCGTCCTTGTCTTGTGCCAATGGTGGGGACACCGGCAAGAACGTCATCGCCGAAGCGGCCACAACAGCCAAAGCTCTAGTAAGACACTGATGCATAGAAAATCTCTCCTTGGAATTCTCAGTCTTGAACCGCAAATTAAAATACCGAGGCCGGACGCGCTCGCGGCGAGGCGCTGACTCGAAGCCGTCTCGGCCCATTTTCCTGCGCATGAAGTTCTAAGCCGGATTTGTTAGCAGTACGTTAACGCCGCATCAAAACTGATGGCGCAAAAGGAGAAGCTGTATAGAATCGGGACGCGCTCCGGGACCCATGACCACACTCGCCCGCCAACTCCGCATCACCGATTACTTTGCCCTCGCATTTGGAACGATGATCGGCGCCGGATGGCTAGTACTAATGGACGACTGGCTCGGCCGCAGCGGGCCGCTCGGTGCGATTCTTGGTTTTGCGATCGGGGGCCTTCTGCTGTTGCCCGTCGGCTATGTTTACGGCCAATGGGTACAGCGGCTTCCGGACGCCGCTGGCGAAGCTGCGTACACGGCTCAAGTCTTTCCGCCGATCGTGAGTTATTTTACCGGCTGGATGATGCTGCTGGCGTACTTCATCGTGTGCCCGTGGGAAGCGGTGGCGCTCGGAAAACTTGCGGCGTATATTTTCCCCTCGCTGAATTCGTTCGAATTGTACCGGGTGACGGGGGAACCCGTTTTTCTTCCGCGTTTGCTGCTGGGTGTGGGGCTTACGGCGTTTCTTGCGGTGCTGAACTACCGGGGAATCCGCTGGAGCGCCACTTTTCAAAATTGGACGACCGGGATCGTGCTTCTTCTCTTCGTCATTCTCCTGGGCATTAGCGCCATTCGCGGCGCCCCCGTCAATTTTCATCCGGCATTTCGCGCCACTCCCTTCGTTTCGGTCCTGCTGACGCTTCAGATCGTGCCGTATTTTATGACCGGATTCGAATCCGTGCCCAAAGTGGCGGAGGAGGCTCATCCGGGATTTCGTTCGGCGGGATTTTTTCGCGCGATCGTGATGGCGCTTCTCGTCGGTACGGGCTTTTACGTGCTTGCTGTGGCGGCCGTGGCCTACGTTGCGCCCTGGCAAAGTCTAGTGGGAAAACGATTCGCAACCGCGATCGCTTTCGAACAAGCCCTGGGAGCACAGTGGCCCGTGCGGTTGATTGTGATCATGGCCCTCTTTGGGCTGTTCCAATGTTTCAACGGGAATTTCGTTGCGTCCAGCCGCTTGCTGTTTGCCTATGGCCGTCGCCGGACAATCCACGAGAGCTTTGGAACGGTTCATCCGGTATTTCTTACGCCCTCCGTCGCGGTACTAGGGATTACCGCGGGGACGCTTGTCGGACTCCTTCTCGGTGATGCGCTGCTTGTTCCGGTGACCGAAGTCGGTTCGATGGCGTCGGCGCTGGGATGGTTCGCCGCAAGCCTCTCCTTCTGGTTCGTGGAGAAGCGGGCCTCCATGCGCATCGTGACAGGTCTGGGGATTGCCGTTTCGTTGCTGCTTTTCCTGATGAAAGTTTTGCCCGCATTCCCCGGGCACTTTTCTCCGGCCGAATGGATCGCGTTCGGCGTCTGGGTCGCTCTCGGCTTCGTCCTGCGTGTGCGGAGATAGAGCGGCGTTCGAGCGGCAGCCAGCCGTTATGTATACTCACAAGGGAGCCTGACTCAAATTATCAATGATTCCTTTTCTCCACCTTGGTCCGCTCACCATCCCAACGTTTGGCTTAATGGTCGCCACCGGCTTGTTGGCCGCGGCGTACGTCTTGCAGGCAGACTTTGACCGACGCCGCGAACAATTCGTGAACAGCGGCTATCTGAAGGGTAACGGCAAGCCGAGCCATCACGACGAAGGGTTTCTCATCATTGGCATCGCGGGGCTCGCTGGCCTGGTAGGGGCGAAACTCTATCATGCCCTCCAAGACCCACCCACCTGGAAGGCCGAGCTTTTCAGTCGCTACGGATTTGCCTGGTTCGGCGGCTTTGTTGGCGGATTTGTGGCGCTGCTGTTTCTGGCGCGACGGTTTGGGATTCCGGCGCTTGAATTCATGGACCTGTGCTCCCCGGCGGCGGCGGTTGGTTACGCTATCGGTCGCATCGGCTGCCTGCTCTCGGGTGATGGCGATTACGGTGTGCCCACGACGCTGCCCTGGGGCATGAGCTTTCCCAACGGCGTTGTACCCACAACGGAGCACGTACATCCGACGCCGCTCTATGAGTTCTTCATCTGGTTGGTCATTGCGGCGATCCTTTGGCAAATGGGGAAGAAAGCAGCAATTGGCGCGCGGCCCAAGGGAGAGATCTTTTGCGTCTACCTGATCCTGACGGGCGTGGCCCGATTCCTGATTGAATTTATCCGCATCAACCCGCGATCCTTTTTTGGCTTGTCGAACGCGCAGACGGCGAGCCTCGTGTCAGTGGTCCTCGGTTCCGTCCTGCTCTGGCGAATCAAGAGCCGGTCAACTCTACAATCGAAGTCTGCCTGACCATCGCTTACAGGGACTAGCGGACCACCAGAATTTGCCGAGTGCTACAGCATCTGCCGCAAAACGTATTGAAGAATGCCGCCGTGATGGTAGTAAGAAACTTCCTCCGGTGTATCCGCGCGTGCAATCACCGAGAAGGTCTTTGCGTGCCCGTCTCCCGATTTGACGTGCACGGTGATCTGCTTCTTCGGCGCAAGTGACGCGACGCCTTGGATTTCGAAGATTTCGTGGCCGGTCAGGCCGAGCGATTCGCGGTTTTCTCCTGCCTTGAATTCAAGAGGCAGCACGCCCATGCCGACAAGGTTGCTGCGGTGGATGCGTTCGTAGCTTTCCGCGATGACGGCGCGCACGCCAAGCAGCCGCGTGCCTTTGGCCGCCCAATCGCGCGAGGAACCGGAGCCATATTCTTTGCCTGCGAGGACCACCAGTGGCACGCCCGCTTCCCGATATTTCACGGCCGCGTCGTAGATGGACATCTTCTCGCCATCCGGCAGAAAGAGCGTCCAGCCGCCTTCCGTGCCCGGAGCGAGCTGATTGCGCAGGCGAATGTTCGCAAACGTGCCGCGCATCATGACCTCGTGGTTGCCGCGGCGCGCGCCGTAGGAATTGAATTCATGCGGCTTCACGCCATTGGCGATCAGGTATTTCCCCGCCGGCGAATCCACGGGAATCGACCCGGCCGGCGAAATGTGATCGGTGGTGACGCTGTCGCCAAGAATCGCCAGCACTTTGGCGCTATGAATGTCCGCTAGCGGCGGCGGCGTCTTGGGCATGTTCTCGAAATACGGCGGCATCTTGATGTAGGTCGATTTCGCGTCCCACTTGTAAATATCGCCCTTCGGAATGGGCATGGACTTCCAATGCGCGTCGCCCTCGAACACCTCGCTGTACTGCTTGCTATATTGCGATGACGAAACAGAAGAGCGAACCGTTGATTCGATTTCTTGCGGCGTCGGCCAGATGTCTTTCAAATAGACCGGCCTGCCTGCCGGGTCGTTGCCGAGCGATTCGGTCGTGAGGTCCATGTCCATGCGTCCCGCGAGGGCGTATGCCACGACCAGCGGCGGGGAGGCCAGATAATTCGCGCGAACCAGCGGATGAATGCGGCCCTCAAAATTGCGATTGCCGCTGAGCACGGCGACAGCAATCAGATTGTTATCCTTGATGGCGGCGCCAATCGCGTCCGGCAACGGACCGCTGTTGCCGATGCAAGTCGTACACCCATAACCGACCAGATGAAAGTTCAGTTTTTCAAGGTAAGGCGTCAATCCCGCAGCTTGCAGGTAGTCGGTCACGACTTTCGATCCTGGCGCGAGACTGGTCTTGACCCATGGCTTGACGTGCAAGCCGCGCTCGACCGCCTTCTTCGCCAGCAGGCCCGCGCCCAGCATCAGCGAAGGGTTCGAAGTGTTCGTACAGCTAGTGATGGCGGCAATGACCACGGCGCCGCTCGAAAGATCAAACGAGTCGCCGTTGTTTCGAACCGCAACGTGCTTCGCCGGTGTTCCTTCCACAACTTTGGTGAAAGAAGACTTTGCCTGACGCAATGCGACGCGGTCCTGCGGACGCTTGGGGCCCGCGACAGTCGGCTCAACCGTTCCCAGATCCAGTTCCAGCGCGTCGTTAAAGAGCGGCGCTGGCGTCTGGTCCGTCCGGAAGAGCATCTGCTCTTTGCAATAAGCCTCGACAAGTGCGATCTGCTCCGCCGAACGAGATGTGAATTGCAGATAAGCGAGCGTCTCCGCGTCAACGGGGAAGAATCCCATCGTCGCGCCATACTCAGGAGCCATGTTCGCAATCGTGGCGCGGTCGGGAACGCTCAGCGTGGACAGACCTGATCCATAGAACTCCACAAATTTCCCGACGACCCCTTTTTTGCGTAACATTTCCGTAACCGTCAGAACGAGATCCGTCGCCGTAGCGCCTTCGCTCAAGCGCCCGTGCAGCCGGAAACCGATGACTTCCGGAATGAGCATCGAAGAAGGCTGCCCCAGCATGGCCGCCTCCGCTTCGATTCCGCCAACGCCCCAGCCAAATACGCCAAGGGCATTGACCATCGTAGTGTGCGAATCCGTGCCCACCACCGAATCCGGATAAGCCTCAAACCGGTTGCCATAGGGCATCGGGCAAACAACCCGCGCGAGGTATTCCAGATTTACCTGGTGGCAGATGCCGGTATCCGGCGGAACGACCTTGAAGTTTTGAAACGCCGTTTGTCCCCAGCGCAGGAACGCATAGCGCTCCACGTTACGTTGAAACTCCAACTCAGCGTTCAAAGCGAAGGCGTTCACGTTACCAAAATTATCCACCTGCACGGAATGGTCGATGACCAACTCGGCAGGGAACAGCGGATTGATTCGCTTCGGACTGCCCCCCATGCGTTGCACAGCTTCGCGCATGGTGGCGAGATCGACGATCGCCGGCACTCCCGTAAAATCCTGCAACAGGACGCGCGCGGGCATGAAAGCAATCTCTTTTTCCGGAGCACCGGGCCGCCAGCCCGCCAGCGCACGAATGTCCTCGGCATGAACAAAGCGGCCATCCTCGCAACGCAGCAGATTCTCCAGAAGGATGCGCAGTGAAAAAGGAAGTTTCGCCAGGTCGGCAACGCCCTGCTTCTCCAGAAATTCGAGGCGATGAATATCGAAGCTCTGGGCGCCCACGTTCAGTTTGTCGCGAGTGCGGAAAGAATTGCCCGCGTTGATGGCCATCCTGACAGTCCTTTCGCTATGATGCGTAGCCCTCTATGATAGCCGAAATTGAATCCGCGCGCCGCGCAGCTATACTGGTAGGAGCGTGAACATCGTTCTCATTTCGACGTACGAGCTTGGAAGGCAACCCTTCGGCTTGGCGTCGCCCGCGGCATGGCTGCGCAAACGCGGCCACAGCGTCACTGTGCTCGATCTTGCCCGGCAGTCCCTGGATGAGGCGGCGATTGCCGATGCTGGACTCGTCGCCATCTATTTGCCTATGCACACCGCCACGCGGCTCTCCGCGCAACTCATCCCCCTGCTTCGAAAATTGAATCCCAGCGCGCACCGCTGTTGTTACGGCCTGTACGCTCCCATGAACGTTGAGTATCTTCAGGCGCTCGGCGTATCCACGATTCTTGGCGGCGAATTCGAGGAAGGGCTCGTGCAGTTGGCGGAGCGGCTTGCCGTGGATGGAAAGGCAATTGCCCAGCCGCCGGAGTCCATGATTTCCAGGGCCCGGCTGCAGTTTGAAGTTCCAGATCGATCCGGAATGCCCGCGATGGAGATGTATGCGCATCTCATCGTTCCCGGAGATGGTTTTCGCATTGTTGGTTCGACGGAAGCGAGCCGCGGCTGCAAGCATCTTTGCCGCCATTGCCCCATCGTCCCCGTTTACAAAGGAATCTTTCGAATTGTCAGCCGCGACGTGGTGCTAGAAGATATTCGCCGCCAGGTGGCGGCGGGGGCGCAACACATTACCTTTGGCGATCCTGACTTTTTCAATGGCATTCGTCATGCGATGGAACTCGTCGAGGCGTTTCATCGGGAATTTCCGTCCATCACATACGATGTGACTATCAAGATCGAACACTTGCTCAAGCATAGGGAGCACTTGCCAACTCTTCGCGATACCGGCTGCCTCTTTGTGATCAGCGCTGTGGAGTCCGTGGACGATGCGGTTTTAGGTTTTCTGGACAAGGGACACACACGCGCGGACTTCCTGCGCGTCGTCAAAACGTTTCGTGAACTTGACATGACCCTCCACCCGACATTTGTGCCGTTCACTCCCTGGACGACAACGGATGGCTACCTGGATTTGCTGCGAGTGATCGCGGAACAGGGTGTGATCGAAAACGTCGCGGCCATCCAGCTAGGCATTCGTTTGCTTATCCCGGAAGGCTCGCGGATGCTCGAATTGGAAGAGGTCCGTCGGCTTGTCGGGCCGTTTGATCCGGAGTCTCTGGCATATCCTTGGAAAAATGCCGATCCGCGTTTGGACGCGCTCAGCGAAGCCGTGCAGGAAATTGCCGCAGCAGCGGAGCGACAAAAAGAATCACGGTTAGTTGCATTCGAACGCATCTGGAAGGCCGCGCATGCCGCGGCGGCACTGCCCACTCCACAAATCAGCTTATCGACACACTCCCAGGCTGGCGTTCCTTTCCTCAGCGAACCCTGGTATTGCTGCGCCGAGCCAACCCGCGACCAGTTGGTTTCCATTGGCGCGCCGAAGCCGCTCGCGAAAGATGCGGTCGCGAGCGCCCACGGTTTTGTTTGATCCCGGCACAGAAACGCAACGAGCATGACGCATCCATCCAAACGCCTGCTGCTCTTTACCGCGAAACTGGGCTACCAAACGCGCAGTTTTGAGGATGCCGCGCACCAGCTCGGCGTCCAGCTTGTCTACGTCACCGATCGATGCCACCAGCTCGAAGATCCCTGGGGTGATCAAGCCGTCGCCGTGCATTTCGAATCGCCGGAAGCAGCTGCCTATGCCGTCATGGAAGCGCTTCGCGGCCAGGACGTCGCCGGGATTCTTGCTCTCGGTGACCGGCCCGTTGCTGCCGCCGCTTACGCTGCACGTGGTCTGGGAGTCCAGTACAACCATCCTGCAGCAGTGGAAGCCTGCCGCAGCAAGCTGCGCATGAAAGAAGTCTTTCGTGATGCGGGGCTAAGTGCCCCATGGTTTCGGAATCTGCCAATCGATCCAGCTCCCGAACCGCTCCTGGTTGGCATCTCGTATCCGTGCGTACTCAAACCTCTTTCGCTTTCCTCAAGCCAAGGTGTAGTGCGAGCAAACAATCGCCAAGAGTTTCTCGCCGCTGCAGCGCGTGTCCGGCAGTTGCTCAAATCACCTGAGATTCTCGCTAATCGCGAGCCGAATCTCGATCAAATGCTTGTGGAAGGTTACATTCCGGGCAAGGAGGTTGCGGTCGAAGGACTTCTTACGGATGGCACTCTGCGCGTGCTGGCCATCTTCGATAAGCCTGACCCCCTCGAAGGCCCCTATTTCGAGGAAACGATTTACGTCACACCGTCACGTCTTCCCGAATCGGTGCAGCGCGCCATCGAGAAATGTGCAAGAGACGCAGTCCGAGCGCTGGGTCTTTCGCACGGCCCAGTCCATGCAGAGTTTCGCATCAACGACGATGGTGTATGGCCGCTTGAGGTGGCGCCTCGGCCGATCGGTGGTCTCTGCGCGCGCGCCCTGCGATTTTCATTTGAAGGGGAAAGCGAACCTATCGGGTTCGAAGAGCTGCTGCTTCGTCACGCCCTGGAGCTCCTCGGACGGAATTCTCCGCGCGAACGAATTGCCTCCGGCGTCATGATGATCCCTGTTCCCAAGAGCGGCGTTCTCGAAGCAGCCTCTGGAGAAGATGCCGCGCGCTCAGTTCCGGGGATCACCGAACTGACGATCACCGCACGATTGCACGATGCCATCGCCGCCTGGCCTGAAGGATCAAGCTATCTTGGTTTTCTTTTTGCGAGGGGCGACACGCCAGCAAAAGTCGAGCAGTCTCTCCGCGAGGCCCATGAAAAACTCTCGTTCACGATTAGACCGCGCCTACCTGTCGAACATCCTGCGACGCGCCGCATGACCAACCAGGGGGACTAACCTTTTGCCTTTGGCGCAACGTATCCCTCGGGCAATTTCGCGCCTTCACCGAAGAAAAACTGCTCCATCTGCTCTTCCATAACTTTCTGCGAGTTGGGATCGAGCGGATTCAGCCTGTATTCGTTCATGACCATTTTGGAATGTTCCAGCCAGAGCTTCCAGGCGTCTTTCGAAACGCGCTCGTACACGCGTTTTCCAAGCTCTCCGCGCCACGGAATGCGATCAAGCCCCGGCAATTCTTTGCCAAATTTCACGCACTGCACCATGCGCGTCCCAGGTTTCACCGGTTCGCCGGCTGCCGGTGTTGGACCGCAAGACTCATCCGCCATGTTCTTCTCCTCACGCGCGTTCTTCCTTCTCACCATACTGCAAACCCGGTGAAATTCCTAGTTGCCTGCCCTCCGTGATTTCGAATCCCTCGGTCGCTGGCGAGTACACGTGAAATAGTGCATCATTTCCCGTTCTCGTTCATCGAACAGTAGGGCCTTTATAAACGTAGGTATCGCGGGAGCTGCGCCCTTGGCTGAGATCACCACGCTTTTTTGGGACATCGGCGGCGTCATCCTGACAAATGGCTGGGACCGTGGCTCACGAGAAGAAGCCGCCAACGCCTTTCATCTCGAATGGGAAGAATTTCAGGACCGTCACGACCTTTCCTTTCCGGCCTTCGACTCCGGCCAAATTACCTTGAATGAATATCTCGACCGCACCCTGTTTTACCGCTCGCGCAGCTTCACTCGCGAGGAGTTCATAGCTTTCATGTTCGCGCAGTCCAAGGAATTTCCGGAAACGCGCGCCATTCTCCATAAAGTCTCGCGCTCCGGAAAATACTTTGTCGGTGCCATCAATAACGAGCCGCTCGAACTCAACCAGTACCGCATCGAAGCCTTCGATCTTCGAAGAAATTTCCTTGTTTTCTTCAGCTCCTGTTACGTTCGTTCCCGCAAGCCTGAGGAAACGATCTATCGCATCGCTCTGGAAGTGACCCAGCGCCCGCCAGAAGAATGTCTTTTCATCGATGACCGGCCGCTCAACTTGGAAAGCCCGCGTCGCCTCGGCATGAACACCATTCTCCATCAGAACGCGGAGCAATTGCGTTCGGAGCTTGGAAAATTTGGGGTTGAGGTATAGTTTTGAACGCTGCATCAGCTACCTCAACAGCGCGCAACTTGCGGAGGGCGTGACGATGGCTGGCGATTCGGGTCGTTCCGGTTCAGTTTACGGCACCGTCGCCGAGCCTTGCACCGTCGTTCTCTTTGGCGCGTCGGGAGACCTTGCCAAGCGCAAAGTCATTCCCGCCATGTATGACCTCGCGATTCACAGTGGCTTGGGACCCCGTTATGCGATTGTCGGCTTTGCTCGTACGCCCATGGCCGAAGACGCTTTTCGCGCCACTCTTGGCGAAGCGGCCAAGAGCATCTCCGAAGTCGGGCCCATCGATGCGAAACAGTGGGACGACTTCGCTGCAAATCTCTATTACTGCCCGGGCGACTATGGCAATCCGGAAGCTTACACACAACTTGCCAAGCGCCTCGTGGAGCTGGAATCTGCAAAAAATATCGGTGCCAACCGTCTCTTTTACCTTTCCACGCCGCCCGAAGTTTATCCGGACATCGTCGAGCAGCTTGGCCGCGCCGGACTCTCTCACCCTCCCTCGCCGAAATCCTGGGTGCGCATCATTATCGAGAAACCTTTCGGCCGCGATCTTGCCTCAGCCAAAGCCTTGAACCAGATTGTCCTCAACGTTTTCGATGAAAAGCAGGTCTATCGCATCGATCACTACCTGGGCAAGGACACCGTGCAGAACCTGCTCGTGTTGCGCTTTGGCAACGGGATCTTCGAGCCCCTGTGGAACCGCAATTACGTCGATCACGTGCAAATCACCGCGTCGGAAACGCTCGGTGTTGAGCGTCGCGGCGGTTTTTATGAAACGGCGGGTGCGCTCCGCGACATGATTCAGAGCCATGTTCTTCAACTGACCTCGCTGGTGGCCGTTGAGCCTCCCGCTTCGTTTGACGCCACTGCCGTGCGCAACGAAAAGCTAAAAGTGCTCCAGTCCATCCGCCCCTTTGATTTGGGAATGGTGGCCCAGGCCGTCGTTCGCGGACAATATGCTCCCGGAAAACTGGATGGTCAGCCCGTGCCTGGCTACCGCGAAGAGCCCAACGTGAATCCCGATTCCAAGACCGAGACCTTCGTTGCCGCCAAACTCTTGATCGACAACTGGCGCTGGGCCGGTGTCCCGTTCTATCTCCGAACCGGCAAGCGCCTCGCCAAGCGCAGCACGGAGATCGTGATCCAGTTCCGCCGTGCCCCGCACATCGTCTTTCGGGAAAAAGACGTTGAACCCAACCGCCTTATTTTGAATATTCAGCCGAACGAAGGCATTTCCGTTTCTTTCGGCGCCAAGCGTCCGGGAACGGAAATGAGTATCGGCAACGTCACCATGGAATTCTGCTATCGCGATGCTTTTGGAGAAGGAACGCGCAGCGCTTACGCGACGCTCCTGAACGACTGTGTTCGCGGCGATGCCACTCTTTTCGATCGCGGTGACAGCGTGGAAGCCGCCTGGTCGCTTGTCGATCCCATTCTCGACGTCTGGAGCGCCACCAGGAGCGCCAGCGTGCCACAATATCCATCCGGCAGCTGGGGGCCAAGAGAATCCGATCTTCTGCTCGAACGTGATGGCAGGCATTGGTACAACCCGTAATTGCAGCACCTGACGTAAACTAAAGTTAGCAGCCACGGTAGGGGGAACTGGTGATCCTTGCAGGGGACGTTGGCGGGACGAAGTGTAATCTGGCGCTCTTCTCCGAAAAAGGCGGCGCGCTTACGCCCGTCTTCAAGCAGCGCTTCGCAAGCAAGGAATTCGCGCAATTCGAGCGCATCGTCAAGGAATTTTCCCTTCAGGCGGCCGACCACCTGGGTAAGGAAAGCATCGTTGCTGCCGGCTTCGGCATCGCCGGCCCCGTGATCAATGGCACCGTTAGGGCGACGAACCTTCCTTGGATTGTCGACACCAAGTCTCTCGTCAAAGAGCTCAGTGTCCCGCACGTTGTTCTCTTGAATGACCTCGGGGCTACGGGCCACAGTATCGAGCACCTTCCGCCGCAGGATTTCTGCGTCCTGAATCCAGGTAATCCAGAGCCCGGTGGAACGCGGGCGCTGATCGCAGCCGGTACCGGCCTCGGCCAGTCGTTTCTTGTGTGGGACGGCGGCCGCTACCGCGTTGTGCCTTCCGAAGGCGGCCACTCCGATTTCGCGCCGCACACCGAGCAGCAGATCGAACTCCTGCGCTTCATGCGCCGGCGCTATCCTCAAGTAAGCTGGGAACTCATTCTTTCCGGACGCGGCTTCCGCACCATTCACGAATTCCTTGCGCCAAAAGTAACCCACGCCACATTTGAAGATCCCGACGCTGATCCCGCTCCGGAGATTACCCGCCGCGGTTTGGACAAATCCTGCCGCGTCTGCTCGGACACCCTAGATCTCTGGACCGCCATCTACGGCGCTGAAGCGGGGAATCTCGCGCTAAAAGTTCTGGCGCTCGGCGGCGTTTACGTCGCCGGCGGCATCGCCGTCAAAATCCTCGAAAAAATGAAAGACGGGACGTTCTTCCACGCCTTCAAGGATAAATGGAAATTCGAAGGCCTTCTCAGCAATATCCCCGTCTCCATTGTCCTCAACGAATCCGCCCCGCTCCTCGGCGCCGCCTACGAAGCCCTCGCCGCCAGCGACAAGTAGCCACCTCCTCTTTGGCCTGCTGTGGGCGCAGCATGCTGCGCCTCAGTTCTCCGGGCCACAAATGAGAAGCCTCAGCGCAGCCCCGGACGAGGACAATCGGGTCGTTGTCCCGTCCTCGCCTCACCCGTGATTCGCCTCTCACCTCCCCACTTTCTTGGTAGACTACATCCATCTGGTTCACCGAGTTGGCCCCAAGGGACGCTTCTCGCATTCCATAAAGAGGCCAGGGAGCTAAGGATGAGCAGCGCCGTAACCACCCAAGTCACCGACCTTCAGAACTACGTGAATGGTGCCTGGCACCGCGCCACCGCGACCGAATATTTTGACGTCAGCAATCCCGCCACCGCTGAACTGCTGGCGCGCACGCCCCTCTCGACCTCCGCCGATGTTGACGCTGCCGTTCAAGCCGCCGCCGATGCTTTCCCGGCTTGGCGCCGCACTCCTCCGGGCGAGCGCGTCCAATACCTCTTCAGGCTGAAAAATCTCCTCGAAGAGAATCTCGATGATCTCGCCCGCGTCATCACGCTCGAAAATGGCAAGACCTTCGCTGAAGCCCGCGCCGAACTCCGCCGCGCCATCGAAAACGTTGAAGTCGCTTGTGGCATCCCCATGATGATGCAGGGCTACAACCTTGAAGACGTCACTCCTGGCGTGGATGAAATGCAAATCCGCCAACCGCTTGGAGTCGTCGCCGCCATCGTGCCTTTCAACTTCCCTGCGATGGTTTCCTACTGGTTCTTGCCCTACGCCATCGCGTGCGGAAATACTTTCATCCTGAAGCCATCGGAGCGCGTTCCTCTCTCCATGCATCGCGCATTCGAGCTTTTGGAGAAGACCGGCCTGCCCAAGGGAGTCGTGAACCTGGTCAACGGTGGCAAAGAAGTGGTCAACGCGCTCTGCGACCATCCGCAAGTGCGCGCTATTAGTTTTGTCGGTTCTACGCCGGTAGCTCGGCATGTCTACACGCGTTCCGCCGCCAGCGGCAAACGCATGCAGTGCCAAGGCGGCGCGAAGAATCACGTCATCGTTTTGCCCGATGCGGACATGGAGCTGGCCACACAAATTATCAGTGACAGCGCGTTTGGCTGTGCCGGCCAGCGCTGCCTGGCGGTTTCCGTCGCCGTCACCATCGGCGAAGCGCAGAAAACCTTTCGCGATTCCATCGCTCACGCCGCGTCTTCGATTCGCACCGGCAATGGCCTCGATCCCGGCATCCAGATGGGCCCGGTCATCACCAGGGAAAGCAAGCAGCGCATCGAATCGCTGATTTCCGCGGGCATCGGCGAAGGCGCGAAGCCCATCCTCGATGGGCGCAGCACCAAAATCCCGAAATACGAATCAGGAAATTTCCTCACGCCCACGGTTCTCGATGGCTTGCCCTCCAACAGCCAGCTTGCCAACACGGAAATCTTCGGCCCTGTCCTGAGCTTGATTCATGCGAATTCCATCGACGAAGCCATGGCATTTCTCCGTCGCAGTCCTTACGGCAATCAGGCCTCGCTGTTCACTACGAGCGGTTCCGCCGCCCGCAAGTTCCGCTACGAAGCCCCCGCGGGAAATATTGGCATCAACATCGGGGTCGCCGCGCCCATGGCATATTTCCCCTTCAGTGGCTGGAAAGAAAGTTTCTTCGGCATCCTTCACGGCCAGGGACGCGACGCCGTCGAATTCTTCACCGAATCTAAAATCGTAGTCGAGCGCTGGTCGCGCCAGGAAACCCGCAAGTTTTGATCATGTTGACGAAACCTCTTCATCTCGACGTTCACGAACAGATTGAGTGTGCGCAAACGCTCGCTTCGCGCTTTTACACCGATCTGGCGATTCTCGAGATCGAGAAGTCGCGCATTTTTCAGCGCACCTGGCAACTCATCGGAACTCTCAGCCAATCCTGCGGAGAAGTTAATGGCGTGAAGCGCACCATCGCCGACCCAGAAAGTTTTTTCACCGCGGATGTCGCTGGCGAGCCAATCATCGTCGTTCGCGACAAACAGGGAGAGTTGCGCGCGTTCAGCAACGTTTGCCGCCATCGCGCTGGTCCGATCGCGCTTGGGAGCGGCTGCAAGAACGTTCTGCGTTGCCAGTATCACGGCTGGACCTACACTCTTGATGGCCGCTTGGTCGGCACGCCCGACGTCGAAGGCGTTGAATTCTTCGACCGCAGCACCATGGGGATGGTCCCGCTTCGCTGCGAAACCTGGGGACAGTTTATTTTTGTGAATTTCGATCTTAAGGCTGAACCGCTACCAACTTATCTCGGCCAAATTCCCCAGCAGGCGCGCGGTTTTCAATTTGAACGTCTGCAATTTACGGAACGCCGCGACTACGTCATCGATTGCAATTGGAAGGTTTACGTCGACAACTACCTTGAGGGCTACCACATCCCCATCGCCCATCCCGGCCTGATGAAGGAAATCGATTACGCGCAGTATCGCACGGACACTTTCCGCTATTACTCCCAGCAATTCGCGCCGATCCGCGCCAGGAAGGAAGAGGACGTGGGCGAGCGCATGTACGCGCCCGGCGCCGGCCTGCAAAACGCGTTGTATTTTTGGATTTTTCCAAACTTGATGCTCAACATCTACCCGGACAACATTTCGACCAACGTCATCGTTCCCCTGTCGCACGAAAAGACGCTTACCGTCTTCGAGTGGTTTTTCCACGATGTGGCTTCCCAGAAAAATCAGGGGCGTATCAAGCGCGCCGTCTCCTTTAGCGACGAAGTGCAACAGGAAGACATCAGCGTCTGCGAAAATGTTCAGCGCGGTTTGCGCTCTTCGACGTACGATCGCGGACGTTACTCCGTTAAGCGTGAAAACGGCGTTCACCATTTCCACAAGCTGCTCGGCGAATTCCTCGGGCAAGTCTGACGGCAAGCTCCACGAAAGGGAATTGTGGTCGTCATCATTATGGGCGTGACCGGTGCCGGCAAAACCACCATTGGCACCATGCTCGCTGCGCAACTCAACTGGGAATTTGCCGACGCCGACACTTTCCATCCGCCCGCCAACATCGAAAAAATGTCCCGTGGTATCCCGCTCACTGACGCCGACCGCGCGCCTTGGCTCGAAGCGATGCGCAAAGCCATCCTTGAATGGATTGCGGCCGGCAAGAACGTCGTCCTCGCATGCTCCGCCCTCAAGCGCGGCTATCGCGACGAGCTTCGCCCCAGCCCCGAAGCAAAAATTGTTTATCTAAAAGGTGATTACGCGCTCTTCGCCGAAAGAATCCGTCACCGTCACGGCCATTTCGCCGGAGAAGGCATCCTGGCTGGGCAATTCGCCGATCTTGAAGAACCTGACGATGCCATAACGATTGATGCCGCGAAGCCCCCGGAGGAAATCGTCGCGGAAATCCGCAAGCGGCTCGCGCTACCTTGAATTACGCGGCTTGCTGAAACAAAGCCTCAGGGCTTCGCAGGCGCTTGCTTGGGTACCGCAGCCGGCGCGCCTGGTGCGTTAGGAGTCCCGAAATTCACCTTCGGAACCTGCCGTGCGCCTTCATCCGCCTTGAAATAGGCGTCGTTGCGCGTGAACCCGCTCAGGCTCGCCACCAAACTGTTCGGGAAGAGCGCGATGAAAGTGTTGTAATCCTGTACGGTCTCGTTGTAGCGGCGGCGCTCGACGGCGATGCGATTTTCCGTGCCCGCCAGTTCGTCCTGCAGGCGCAAGAAATTCTCGTTGGATTTCAGTTGCGGATAATTTTCAACCACCACGAGTAAGCGCCCCAACGCCGAATCCAATTGTCCGTTTGCCGCGATTTTTTCAGCCGGAGAATGCGCGCTGAGCAATGCGGAGCGCGCCTTCGCGATATCGCCGAAAACGGTTTGTTCCTGCGCCGCAAAGCCTTTCACGGTTTCCACCAGGTTGGGGATCAAGTCTGCTCGCCGTTGAAGGACGACGTCCACTTGCGCCCATGTGGCGTTCACCGCCTCGCGCTTTCTCACCATTTCGTTTCTGCGGCTGACAAACGAACTTCCCAGCAGCAGCGCGATCACCACCAAAACAACCAGAACGATCAGAGCCTTCTTCATATCCACCTCGAATCATTCGAATTTACGAATGGGCATTCTTCACGCGCCGCCATTCCCGCTTCGGAAAATGATGGTCCAGCGCATCCAAGACTTTTTCCAATCCCTTTAAATACGCGCCATACACCGCAATAATTTCGCCGTGCAATTCGCCTGTGTCGCGCAGCTTCAGCATGGCGTCAAATGCCTGCGCATTCGAGCCCGTCAGCGCAGCCGACCGAGCAACAATATCATGCGCGTGCACCGGCGGCTCCTCTCCAAAAGCGATCACCACATGGCGCAGCAGCGTCAGGACTCCGGAAAACGATTTTCTCAAGATGGGCGCAAGTTCTTTGGCATCTCCCGGCGCGCGCAAATAATGCTGGCGCAACTTTAGTAGAATCGTGCGCAATTCATGCTCAATTTGCACGCGATGCAAATTCATTGGTACTTCAATTTCCGCGACGACGTCGGTTCCATAGAGCACTCGCCGGCCGTGCTTCATGTCCAGAATCTCAATGGCGAAGACATCCGCAGCGTTCTTCAGCTCCTCTTTCGTGAAGAAAAGCGGCGCAGGTTCTTCCTGCTCGACGCACCACCATTTCACCACGTGTGCGAGGCGGCCCAACTCCTCGACACTCAACGAACGAAGGATGCAAACCACGTTGAGATCCGAGTGTCCTTCGCGGAAGTCTCCTCGCGCGGCCGAGCCAAACAAAATCACGCATTCCAGGTTTGCCGATGCGAATTCCTTCAGCCTTCGAACCAATTCTGCAAGTTTTGCGTCCATGGAGAGCATTTCGAGTCGACTCCTTTCTAACCGCGCTACCAGCTTCCTGACGCGCCTCCGCCTCCGCTGCTTCCGCCGCCAAATCCCCCAAACCCGCCGCCTCCGCCGAAGCCTCCGCCGCCCCAGTCGCCTCCTGAGCGCCTTCCGCCGCCGCTGTTTGCCAGCATTCCTAACAGAAACCAGAGGCACCCGCTGCCGCGCGATCCACCTTTGCCAGAGCCGTCTTTCGTTCGGCCAGAGAGACTTGCAATAACACGAAAGAAAATAATCAGGCCAAGAATGACCCAGAATACAGGGAATCCAACATTTCCTCTGCCATTCTGGTTTCGAACCGTGGGAGGCTGGCCGCTCAGCGTTACTCCTGCATCATCCGCAATGTAGTTCGCCAATTGCCAGGCGGCGACTTCGGCGGCCTTGCCGTAATCGCCTTGGCGCAAGTACGGCACCATGGCACGCCCCACATCTCCCGCCCGCGCATCATTGATCACCGGCTCGAGCCCGTAGCCCACTTCGATGCGGTATTTGCGCTCGTTGGGAGCGACGAGCAGCAACACCCCGCGATTGTCTTTCTTGCTTCCCACTCCAAGCTGTTTGAAGAGGTCTACGGCATAGTTCTCGACGCTTTCGCCTTCAAGCGATTGGACAGTCACAATCGCCATCTGCGCGCCAGTCTTCTGCTCCAGCTCGGTGCCTAGCGCTTCGAGCCTGGTCCTCGTTTCCGGGCTGATAGCTCCGGCCAAGTCGCTTACATAACCCGTGGGATGAATTTTCTGGATGTCTTCCGCCGCGCAGAAGCTTGCGCTGAATAAGAGCAGGCAGTGAAGCAGCACAATCCGAATGAGAGTGGTTTTTCGCATGCAGTGCTCGAAGGTGATCGACGAATGACTATAGGGCCAGCCGCGACCTGCTGTAAAGCGGCGCCAGCGTTCTCTGTTTTCTTCGTACAAGAAGGGAACCTTGCGAGTGCCGCGAGTTCGCACCTATAATCCAGTGTCTTCGCGGCTGCATGTGCCGCGTGTGTATCAGGAGGATTCTTGCCCGTCGGAACCGCGTTTCACGAAAGAACGCTGGCGCTGTGCGAAAGCCTGAACTACCGCGAATGGTCGGGCTATTACACCGTCAGCGTTTACGAGATGCATCACGAGCACGAGTACAACGCCATCCGCAATTCCGCGGCGCTGATCGATATTTCTCCGCTCTTCAAATACCGGATAACCGGGCGCGACGCCACCAAGTTCGTGAACCGCGTGATTTCGCGCGACATCAACAAAGTGGCCGTGGACCAGGTGATTTACTGTTGCTGGTGCGATCCCGAAGGCAAAGTAATCGACGACGGAACAATCACTCGGCTGGGAGAAAACGAGTATCGCTGGACGGCGGCGGATCCGAGCCTGCGGTGGTTCCGGCAAAATGCACTGGCGCTGGACATAACGATTGAAGACATTTCGGAGCAGACGGCGGCGCTGGCGCTGCAGGGGCCGATGTCAGGAAAAGTGCTGCACGAGGCGGCCGACGCGGACATCACCAATCTGAAGTATTTTCGCGTGACGCATGGAAAAATTGCCGGCGTGCCGGTGGACATTTCGCGAACGGGTTATACCGGCGATCTGGGATTCGAAGTCTGGATGCCGTGGATTGATGCCGTCAAAGTGTGGGACGCGCTAGTCGCCAAAGGCAAAGGGTTTGATATTCATCCCGCGGGCATGATTGCGCTGGACATCGCGCGAATCGAAGCAGGGCTGATCCTGATCGAGGTGGATTATATCTCGAGCAAGAAAGCGCTGATTGAGTCGCAGAAATATTCTCCGGCAGAAATTGGACTAGGGAAGCTGGTGGACTTGAAGAAAGAGAATTTTGTGGGGCGCGAGGCTCTGGCGCAGGAAGCGAAGAGGGGCGCCGAACGGGCGCTCGCAGGGCTGGAGATTGACTGGAACGAAGTCGAGGCGCTTTACGACAAGCTGAAGATGGCGCCGCAGGTCCCGAGCATGGCGTCGCGCGTGGCGGTTCCCGTGTATCGCGGCGGGCGGCAAGTGGGCAAGGCCACGTCAACGACCTGGTCGCCCACGCTGAAAAAAATGATCGCGCTAGCGTGCGTGAGCCGCGACAGCACAAAGGTGAGCACGACGTTGAGCATCGAGATGACTGTCGAAGCCGTGCGACATACCGTTTCAGCAAAAGTCGTGCCGCTCCCCTTCTTCAATGCAGCCCGCAAGACAGCGATTCCAGTGACCTAGTGATAGGAATGTAAGAGCAAATCGGGAGAAGTCGCAATGCAGAAAACATTCGGGCTTACTATCGCTCTCTTGCTTCTTGCAATCTTTGGGTCCGCGCAAGACTCCAAAAACCGTGCGGAAGGAACCTCCAAAAAGGAGCCGTGTGAAGTAGCAAAGACCCAGCTAGAGCTAAACGAATGCTACGGTGAGCGATTCCGCAAATCGGACGCGCATCTTAACAAGATCTATGCCAGTTTGTTGAAGCTATTGGGAAGCGGGACAGCCGTGCAAAAACTCAAGATGGCAGAGAAGGCTTGGATTCAATAGAGGGACCTTCATTGCGAAGCCGCTAGATCTGAGTTTGAGGGTGGCAGCATTAGCTCAATGGTCTGGGCGCAGTGCATGGCGGCTGCTACTAACCACCGAATCGAGGAGTTAAAAGGCGCTTACGAAACCGGAGAAAGGAAACTCGAATAGATCGCAGCAACAGACCGGGCAATTTCCGTGTCCAGTCCTACGTTGACGAATAACTCAAAGCTAGGAACCAAGAACATTCGTCATTGTGCAAGGCGGCTGTATTTCTTGAGCACTTCGCGGAGCTTGTCGTGGCGCAGCCCGATCACCTTGTGGTTTCGATGCCGGTCATGGTTTCGGCGGCAATCATGGCGTTGATGACGGCTTCTTCAGTGGCCTGCACGGTGGCGGCGAAGACGGGTCCCAGCTTGTCATTGGGCAACATTTTCAGATCGACGACGTGGTTGGCAGAGGCGCCTGAATTTGCCATGGAGAAGGCCATGAAAATGTCGCCGGAACCGTTACCAGAGATGCTGCCGTTACGGCCGAGGCCGAGCGAAACGCGGCGTGCGAGGCGTTTGAGCTGATGCGCGACGAGCGGCGCGTCTGTCGCAACAACGACGATGATCGAGCCGTGGTCGTCCTTCACGAAGGAAGTATCCGCGTAAGGAACATCAGCAGATATTTCTCTTCCCACGGGAATTCCGGCAATGCGCAAATTATCCTTCGTGCCGTAGTTGCATTGCACAAGAATTCCAACCGTGTAGCCGCCGTCTTTCACGTCCAGCTTGCGGGAAGCGGTGCCAATTCCTCCTTTGAAACCGTTGCAGACCATTCCAGTGCCACCGCCAACATTGCCTTCCTGTACGGGGCCTGATGCTGCGGTATCGATGGCCTGCAAAGCGTGCTCGGGTTTCACGTGGAAACCGTTGATGTCATTGAGCCAGCCATCCCAGGTTTCCGCGACGACCGGGAGCGACCACCAGTAGCCTGTCGGATCAGGCTGCCCGTGATTTACGCGCCATTGAATGACGGCGTCGCGAACCACTCCTACGCTGTGCGTGTTGGTGATCATCACCGGGCCTTCGAGAAAGCCGGACTCTTCCACCCAAGTCGTGCCGGTCATTTCGCCATTGCCGTTTAGCGACCACCAGCCCGCGAAAACGGGATTGCTCATCGAATCTTTTCCGCGCGGAAGCACGGCGGTGACTCCTGTTCGAACCGGCCCCTTGCCAACCTGCAACTTTCCTTCGCCGGAAATGAGCGTGGTATGTCCGACGGTTACGCCAGAAACGTCGGTGATGGCGTTGAGCGGGCCGGGAGTGCCGTCAAATGGGACGCCGAGATCGCGAGCGCGCGGCTTGGCTGGAGGATTGCTCTGGGCCAGGGAAAACGATGCAATTGCCAGCGAACAATAAAGACCTACTAGCGCGCGAAAATAATGTAAACGAATCATCTGGTGGTTTTCTCCCAGGAGGATCGAGCCGAACGCAATAACTCCGTGTTTTTCTTCAATGCTTTCTGCAGCAAGCCCGCTTGCTGTGCCGCCAGTTTCCAATCCTGCTTTTCCACGGCTTCCGTGAGGCCCGGAAATTCCAAGTGAGCGTAGGTGTAGCGCGAAGAATAGAGAAGATGCTGAAACCATGGCCTTCCCGGAATGCCCGCCGGATCGAGCCAATTGGATTCGACCTGAAGAAGCTGCTCGTTGAGACGTTGAATCTTTTCCGGCGCGACGGTTGTTCCTGAAAGGAGATCACGTGCCGCAGCGTCGCGCAGAAGATCGCCTGCTTTCTCGAACTCAGCGATGCTCCCGTGAAGGTGTTTCAACGAGAGGTGCTTCAGCTCGCCTTTGCTCTTTTGCTCAAGCTCATGGAGAAATTGTTCCAGCGCCGCTGCGTTGAAACCGAAGTCAAACGGGAGAAGGTCAGCATTGGCCAGACGCAGAGCGACGACTCCCCAGATGCGCGTCAGCGCGACGTGGTATTCGAACGTGGGATCGCCAATATGTTCCATCCAGTAGTGATCGTCGTACATGGAGTGATACACACCGTAGTCGCCCGTGAAATCGAGGTTGATCACCGGCCGGCCGAGATGATTGAGGAACACGGTGTGGTCGGAGCCGCTGCCAATGCGCGTTTCCACGAGCGCGCTGTCGAGCGGCGGAGTGCTCGCTTTCGAATCGCGCATCGACGTGGCGCGCCACGCTTCGTAGAGTGATTTTCCCGAGGGCGCGCGAACATCCTTTGAAGCTTCCACGAGCATCGGCGCGAGCGAGGCGACGGCGGAGGGCGAGAAGCTCAGGCCTTCGGGACCAGCCGTGGTGGCGGCTCCCGCGACGGATTCATCCACGTTGAGATAGGCGACGAGTTTTTTCCCCAGGTCGTCGGCAAATTGCTCACCCCATTCCGTCGAACCCGTAAGCGCGTATTCTTCGCCATCCCAACTGCAAACCACGATCGTGCGCCGCGGCCGGATACCGCGCTGTTTAAGTTCGCCCAAAGAACGCGTAAGCTCCATCATCGAGGCGGTTCCGCTCGAAGGATCGACGCCACCATACACCCAAGCGTCGCGATGATTGCCGAACAGCACCCACTCGTCGGGCAATTCGCTGCCGCGAATGCGCGCCTCGACGACCGTGTAAGGTTGCATGCTGGTGTCCATGTCGACCTTCACATGAGCTTTCACCGCGCCGGTGAAGCGATACGTGATGGGCAAAGCGCCTTGCCAATCTTTTGGGGCTTCGGGGCCGTTCATATTCTCGAGAAGCGGTTTTGCATCGCGCGCCGAAAGAGGGAGCGCGGGAATCTTTGGCAGCGACTGCGCTTCTTCCGGAGCGATATGTTTTGCGCCTGGCACGGAGGCCCATCCCGGCGTAGTGGGATCGCCGGGAACAATGTAATCGTAAGTGATTGCGCCGCGCTGAATGTGACTCTCCGGGCCCCACGGGCCATCGGGAAAAACTTTGCCGCGCGCGGAACCATCCTCGGCAGGATCGGAATAGATGAGCAGCGCAGCCGCACCTTCGCGTTCGGCGGTCAGCGCCTTGAAGCCGCGATAGCTGTACGGATTCGAATATCGCACCAGAACGATCTTGCCCTTTACGCTGATGCCGTTTTTCCGGAGCAAATCGTAATCTTCGGGATTGCCACTGTGCGCATAAACGACTTCAGCTGTGACATCGCCGGACGCGGAGTAGCCAAAATAGGAACCGGAGGCGGCGGGATTTTTTGTGTCGGGATCGACATCGTAGGCATCTTCGCGCAGAGACGCGGTGAAATGGACGGGCTCCGTCGTTTCGAGAGAAACGCTGCGCGGGCGCGAGTGCAAAACATCGTAGCGGCGAAGCGCGACGTCTTCCCAGCCCTGTTTGCGCCATTCGCCCGCAATGAAGTCTGCGAGCTGATTATTGCGCTCGGAGGCGGCGGGATGCGGTTCGGCGGTGAACGTGCGGTGCCATTGGAGCGCTCTCTCGGGCGAGGGAATGGATTGAAACGTGGATTCGAGTGCGTGCTCCGCAATAGCGTGCGACGGAGAAAAGCCGAGAATGGGAGACGCTTGCGGAGATTCCTGCTTGAGCTGAGCAGAAAGCACGAGGGTCAAGAAGAGCAAGCAAACAAATGAGATCGCAAGACTGCGCAAGGGAAACCGCATTTTTACTTTGTTCCCCAGAAGAAGAGAAATCCAGTTGTAATGAAAAAACCTAGTCCGATGCCGCATCACGTTGAAAACACTTTCGCCGCCGCGGACTGGAGCGTGCGAGCGATCAGCACGCATTCTTCGGGCGAGATCGTAAATGGCGGCGCGAGAAGAATGTGGTCGCCGCGCAAACCATCAACGCAGCCTTGTGCTGGATAGGTGAGAACACCTTCTTCCAGACAAGCCTGGCGAATTATCTCCGCGATGTTTTGTTCTTTGGCGAAAGGCTCGCGAGTCGCTTTGTTCTTCACGAACTCGATGCCAAGAAGCAGTCCGAGGCCGCGCACATCACCGACATTCGGATGAGATTGCAGCGGAGAAAGGGCACGGCGCAGTTCTTGCCCTGTGGCATTCACGCGATCAAAAAGTTCGTGCGTTTCGAGATAGTCGAGCACGGCGCTGCCCGCAGCCGTGGACACTGGATGGGCCTGATACGTGAAGCCGTGGATGAAAGCGCCGGAGCCGTGCTCGAAAGCTTCGACGACACGCGCGGAAACGAGAACGGCGCCCAACGGCGCGTAACCGCTGGCGATGCCCTTTCCCACCAGTATCATGTCCGGCTCGAGGTCCCAATGCTGGACGGCGAACGGTTTTCCGGTGCGGCCCATGCCCGTCATGACTTCGTCGGCGATCAGTAGAATTCCATTCGTACGGCAGACTTCCGCGATGCGCGCAATGTAGCCTTCGGGCGGTACGGCGGCGCCAAGAGTCGCGCCAACAACCGGCTCGAAAATAAACGCGGCCGCTTGCTCTCGCTCTTCCCCGCCTAAATGGACTTGAAGATCGTCAGCGCAAGCGAGCTCGCATTGCGGAAAAGTTTTCTCGAATGGGCAGTGATAGCAGAAACAGGGAGCAATGTGTCCCCATTCCGCGAGGAGCGGCTCGTAAAGAGTGCGGCGAGCTACGTTTCCGCTGACGAACATCGCCCCGAGAGTGCTGCCGTGATAGCTCTGCCGGCGCGAAAGAACGCGGTAACGATCTTTCTGGCCGCATTCGAGGTGAAACTGTCGCGAGAGTTTTATGGCGGTTTCGGTCGCCTCCGAGCCGCCCGACGTGAAATAGACGCGGCCGCCGTTGCGAAAATTGGGCGGAGCCATCGCGAGCAGGCGCTTGGCAAGTCTTTCCGCTACCGCAGTGTGAAATTGCGAAGTATGCACGAAAGCGATCCGCGAAGATTGCTCCGCCATCGCGCACCCGATTTCAGGGACCCCGTGACCGATGCTGACGACCGCGGCCTGCCCGGAAGCATCAAGGAATCGGCGGCCATCATCAGCGATAACCCAGCAACCTTCCCCGTGAGTGGCGATGGGAAATGTCTTCTTGAAATTGCGGGGGAAGAGTCCGCTGCTGGTCGGCATGAGATATCCGAAGAAGGATTGTAGCAGAGTCGAGAACGGCGTCAGCGCCATCGGGATAAATCCTTCAAGTCGCGCCTACGATAAGCGGAGCTATTGGATTCGGCAGCGAAACGTGACATCATCCGTCGTACTGCAAGAAGTGGTTCTGCAAGACCCGATTCCGCGTGCGGTAATACGATTCATTGTGTTTCACAGGAGAAGAAGCGAAATGAAAAGTGTCATCTTGCGGTGCGTTTTCGCGAGTGCGTTGCTGCTGGCATTCGGACTAGCCATTTCCGGGCAGGAAATGGCGAAGCATGCCATCACGTTTGACGACATGATCAAGCTACATCGCATTGCGGAGCCGCAAATTTCGCCGGATGGGAAACGGGTGGCGTACACCGTGTCCACACCGGACATGGACGCGAACCGCGGCGCGAGCAACATCTGGGTCGTGCCGACGGCGGGCGGACCGGCCATGCAATTAACGGAGAGCGGGCACGATTCCTCGTCGGCATGGTCACCGGACGGGAAGACGCTGGCATTTCTTTCTTCGCGCTCCGGCGAATCGCAAGTGTACTTGCTTTCGATGGAAGGCGGGGAATCGCACGCGCTGACAAAACTCTCGAATGGCGCGGATATGGTGAAGTGGTCGCCAGACGGAAAGACGATTGCGTTTACGTCTTCCGTTTATCCCGATTGCGTCAGCCGTTCGGTGGCTGCCCCAAACAACGGCGATGAATGCAATAAGAAACGTGATGAAGAAAAAGAGAAGAACAAAGTGAAAGCGCACGTGGCCGAGCATCTTCTCTATCGCCATTGGACGCATTGGAACGAAGGCAAGCGCAGCCACCTGTTTGTAATTTCAGCCGATGGTAGGGCTGTACCGCGCGATCTCACTGCCGGAGCGGACTACGACATTCCACCGGATGAACGCAGCGGGCCCGGCGATATTAATTTTTCGCCGGACGGGAAAGAGATTTGCTTTACGGCAGTAACCGACAAGATGGAAGCGATCAGCACGAACGGCGATTTATTCATCGCTCCGGTGGCAGGCGGCGAAGCGAAACGCATCACGGCGCAACCGGGATTCGACGGGAACCCGGTGTATTCGCCGGACGGAAAATATATCGCGTATCACGCGCAGCTTACCGCAGGATATGAGGCAGACCGCTGGCGCGTGATGCTATACGACCGGCAGAGCGGCAAAAACGAAAATCTTTCCGAAAGTTTTGACAGCAGCGCGGACGAACTCGCTTGGTCGCCGGACAGCAAGACGATTTATTTCACGACAGAGAACGAAACGCAGAAGCCGGTGTACGCGATGGCGGCGCGCGTTGGAGCGGAGCCCAAAAAGATCATCGCGGATACTTACAACACGGGAATCTCGCTTAGCGCGGACGGCAAAACACTGATTTTTGAGCGGACGAGCCTGACTCTGCCGGCGGAACTTTTCGCTGCGTCTAACGACGGCTTCAACGTGCGGCAACTCACGCATCAGAATGAATCGATACTGGCGGGGCTAGAGATGAATGCGCCAGAGACATTCTGGTTTGACGGCGCCGAAGGGACGAAAGTGCAAGCGATGTTGATTCGTCCGCCGAGATTTGACGCCACGAAAAAATATCCCTTGCTCGTGCTGCTGCACGGTGGGCCACAGACGATGTGGTCGAACGCGTGGGGCTACCGGTGGAACGCGCAAGTTTTTTCGGCGGCGGGATACGTGACGCTGATGATCAACCGGCGCGGCTCGACCGGGTACGGACAGAAATTTACCGACGAAATCACGAATGATTGGGGCGGCAAACCCTACGTCGACGTGATGAACGGCGTGGACTACACGCTAAAAAAATATCCCTTCGTCGATGGCTCGCGCATGGCAGCCGCCGGCGGCTCTTACGGCGGATATATGGCGGACTGGATCGCAACACACACGGGCCGGTTCAAAGCGATCATCAGTCACGCGAGCGTGTACGACAAAGTGGCGATGTACGCGACCGAAGAACTCTGGTTCGAAGAACACGACCTGCAGGGCACGCCGTGGTCGAATCCGGAGAGTTACAAGAAGTGGGCACCGGTGACATACGCGGGCGAACTCGGAAAATTCAAGACGCCGACGCTGGTGACTGCAGGCGAACGAGATTACCGTGTGCCCTACACGCAGTCGCTGGAATTTTTCAACGCGCTGCAGCGGCAGGGAGTGGCGTCCAAGCTGGTTGTTTTTCCCGACGAAGGCCACTGGGTGCTGAAGCCGCAGAACGCGCAGTTTTGGTATAAGACATTTTTGGACTGGCTAGCCACTTACATGAAATGACGGATCGAGCTGCCAGAGAGGGTGCAGCAGTGCTGCGCCCCTACCAACGCACATTAGGAAGCAAGCAGGCGCTGAAGGGCGCGGCGCGCAAAACGGAAAAGATGGTAGAGCAAGAAGGCTGAGAGCGCTACGAGCGCGGCGACGATGATAGTGGTTGCAAGGGGATGAACTGTTGCCATCCAGGTCAGCCAAACGGCGAGGGCGTCTTCGCCAAAACTTAGCGCCCAATTGCTGAAAGGTTCGGGACTGGCGTTCACCGCGGCGCGCGCGCTGGCTTTGGTGCCGTGAGAAGTGAGCGCGACTCCGCCGGCGATGAGGGCTGCGCCCCACCGCCACTCGGGGGCGGCTCCGCCGGCTGCTGCGTAGGCGAGGATTGCCGCGGCGGGCGGACGAATGAAAGTGTGGACGGCGTCCCAGACGGTGTCGAAGTAGGGAATCTTGTCCGCTAGGAATTCCAGCAAATAGAGCGTGATGGCCATTCCAAGAACCCAGGGGTGCGCGAGAGCCTGCAATCCCTGCGGGAGACGGAGCACGCCGAAACGCTGAAGAAGCCCAAGTGTCGCGACCGTGGCGTAAAGATTGAGGCCGGATGAAAATCCAGCTCCCAACGCGAGGCCGAGCGTTTCGATGGGATTCATTTGGCACTATCATAGCAAGGGAAAATCGTCCTATCAGGCAGTAACTTTCGCACGAAGCAAGCAGAGTTTCTGTTTGACCAGCAAGTGAAGGAAAGCGATTCTGTTGGCAAGGCGGTCATCCATGTTTGGACTCGGCCATCTTTTTTATCCATGGGGCTTCCTTTTGCAGGGCCTGGCGATCGTACACTTCATCAGGCGGCGGCCGGAAGGCTATTGGTTTTACGTGATCTTTTTCCTCGGGCCGCCGGGAGCAGCGGTGTACATCCTCGCGGAAATGCTGCCGGACCTCGGCCTCCTTCGCGGATTCTTTCAAGGATTCGGACGGCGGTCACGCATTCAGAAAGTCGAAACGGACATTATCGATAATCCCTCACCGGCAAATTACGAAGAGCTGGGCGAGCTCTATAAGGACCAACGAGAATTTGCGAAAGGACGCGAAGCGTTCACTCACGCGATCGATGCGCGAGGCGCTTCCCCATACACATTTTATTCACGAGCGCAGTGCTCGCTGGGGCTGAACGATCTGGCGGGCGCGATTCCGGACCTGGAGCGCGTTGTTGCCGCCGACCGGAAATTCGATTATTACCGGGCCGCCGGACTGCTGGCGGATGCGTACGCGCGAACTGGACAACTGGAACGCGCGGACCGGCTCTTCGCGGAGGTCACGCAGATTTCGACGACTCCGGAGACGCTATACAACTACGCAAGTTTCCTAAAAACCGCGAACCGGGGAGAAGAGGCCCGCGAGTGGTTGCAGAAGCTGGAGGCGAAGAAGCGCACCCTGCCGCGGTACATGCAACGGCGGGAGCGGCCATGGTTCCGCAAGGGCAAGGCGTTGCTGAAGGAACTTGCCGCCACGTAAGGGCCGCTCCCATCGCCCACTCGGGAAGCAAGAACACAACTCTTCGGAAATAGAGAGGTCCCTCGCTCTCAATCCCTCGGAGTGCGCCTGCCTGCTTGAATTTGATAACAAGAGCGAAGAAGGCGAACCGGAATATGTATCCATTCGGGACCCATTTTGCGTTTCATAGCCTGGATGGCGTCGGATACTTTAAGACTACGCCATTCGACATGGGTCATGCGTTCGTACGAAGCGCTGCAGGGGTTCTCACGGTTCTGGATGTCCCCGGACCAGGCACGCAGAACAACCAGGGAGCGACAACGCGGCGCATCAACTCGGCCGGCACCATCATGGGAAATTACAGCGATGCGAACAACGCAACCCATGGGTATCTTCGAAGCCCCGACGGAACATTTACCACGATTGACGCCCCGAACGCCTTTCAAGGAGCAAAATCTCCCGGCACCTTTATCACTCACATTAACGCCAGAGGAGCAATCGTTGGCTACTATTTCGATGCCCAAGGCACGAGACACGGCTTCGTGCGAGAGTGATTCTCGCGTTCCTTAGTCCAGGACTTTCCGCGGGTCGCGATTCCTGATTTCCAGTTTGCCGTTTCTCCCGGAGGACTTGGGAAGGGCCGCCAACTGCGGCACCACCCGTCGGAATCATGGGATTTGTGGTGTTTGCTAGAAATGGACGACGAATCCGGCAGAGACGCGAGTGCAATTGGTGCGCGAACCGGAGGTTTCAAGGCCGATGTAGTCCACTTGTGGACGGAAGGCCAGATGAGGCAGCACCCCGATGTCCACACCACCACCAATGCTATAGGCAAACTGATTGGCAGAGCCGCCACCCGATCCGACAGTGATGCGCGAGCCGCCAAGAAGCACCTGCGCGAATGGGTTGATTTTGGAGGGGTTACGCAGAGTCAGGCGAGGGCCGAAGAGATAGGTATAGGTGTTCAAGGAAACACCGAACGGAGAGGCATGATAACCACCGAAATCGCCGACGACGCCGAGCCAGCGATTGGGATTATAGGCGACGGAGCCGCTGACGCCGTTCTGATTGATGCCGCCGGAACCTCCCAGGCGAAAGTAGGAGTAGCTGAGAGAAGCGTCGACGGACTGGGCGTGCGAGGGGACGACGAAAACGGAAAACGCCAGCAGCAAGAAGATGAGCTTTTTCATACCATTAAGTCCTTTCGGGCGTTCGCAAGCATTCCAATTGGAGCCTGGGCGAAGATGCCATGTGAGCAGGGGTTCGCTGGGCGCGTCCTTATTTTGGAACGGTTTTGCGCGGCAGTGTCAGGGGAAACGGTCTTAGCGCGTTCCATGAGAGCAACAGGGGGAACGGGAGATTGCGAAGAGGAGAATGAAAGATTGGAGGCGCGAGGCGGAATCGAACCGCCGATAATGGTTTTGCAGACCATTGCCTTACCACTTGGCGACCGCGCCACCGTACAAAAAGCGTTCAGCTATCAGTTATCGGTTTTCCGCTTAAGAAACGGCGGTTCAAATCACATCGCGTGAATGGAAACCTGAGGGCGAAGACGGGAGAGGAGTCTTCGCCCTTGGCCCCTGCTCTGTACTACGCATGCAAACTTTCGATTTGCTGGAAATTCTCCTAATCAGAATCTTCAGCCGAGAGGGGGCGCAGCCTGCCCCGGCGGGCACCCCCGCAAAACATCGGCTGCCTGGTTCATCTGACGAGTCTGAAGGACGCGCCACTACAAAACTCGCTCAGCGGGCGGCGGCCGCCACTTCGGGTTGCGTGGCGCGCGTTTCGTTGACGATGGGGGCGCCGATGAGGTTGCCCCACTCGGTCCACGAGCCGTCATAGTTGCGGACCTGGTTGAAGCCCAACAAATACTTGAGGACGAACCAGGTGTGCGAACTGCGCTCACCGATACGGCAATAGGCGATGACTTCGTCTTTCCCGTTGATGCCCTTGGACTCATAGAGTTCTTTCAAATCGTCGTAGGACTTGAAAGTGCCGTCTTCGTTGGAAGCCTGCGCCCAGGGGATGTTTGCGGCCTTGGGAATGTGACCGGCGCGCTGGGCCGTTTCAGTCATGCCCGGAGGAGCGATAATTTTTCCGGTGAATTCATCGACGGAGCGAACGTCGACGAGCTGGCCAGGCTTACGGCCGTCGACGATGGCGAAGACTTCTTCCTTGCGAGCGCGAATGGATTCGTCGGTTCCGGAAACACGATAGGACGCGGGAGCGACGTTCGCGGGATCCTTGGTGAGCGGACGCTTTTCCTCGAGCCATTTCTTGCGGCCGCCATTGATGAGGCGGACGTCCTTGTGGCCGTAGAGGTTCAGCTGCCAGAGGGCGTACGCGGCGAACCAGTTGTTGTTGTCGCCGTAGAGAAGAATGGTGGTGTCATTGGATATGCCGGAGGCGCTGAGAAGTCTTTCGACCGTGGACTTGTCGATCAGGTCGCGGCGGATGTTGTCTTGGAGCTGGGTTTGCCAGTTCCAGCCGACTGCGCCGGGAATGTGCCCCTGGTCGTAGGCAGTAGTGTCTACGTCGACCTCGACCAAGCGGAGATTGGGCGAATTGAGATTTTGAGCGGCCCAATCGGTGGAAACCAGAACTTCGGGGTGTTTGTAGTCTGACATTGCTTTCTCCTTCGCGTTCAGCTTTGAAACTCGTTTGCTTCCAAAACAAAAAGCCCACCTGCCAATTCGTTTCTGGCGGTGGGTCGGAAAAACTTTCGAGGCTAGTTAGAAACTTTAGAAGCCCAGCCTCCCCGCGCCAGAAGACACACGCATACAGCGCATACAACAGATGCAGAGCGGCGCGTTCTTCTGGATAAAAATCAACATAAGATGAGTATACACGGGTGGTTGAAGCTTGGCAATAGTACTGAGAAGCTTGCCCACCCCCAGTTTTGTGAGCGACTTGCGCGAATTGAAGTGCCGCCACTCTCTTCTTGAGTTCCTGGTTTTGCAGATGCCTGTTTTTTCGGTCAGAAGGTGAAGGATTTCCCAGCGGCGTTTGCGGCGGTGCTA
>WNFT01001215.1_pt1 | contig 40950 bp, 29 predicted proteins | sample 5400191 | NCBI WGS metagenome assembly WNFT01 (sample SAMN13153359, study PRJNA577476) | soil metagenome | isolation source: 80 cm saprolite under Madrone tree | place: USA:California | collected 2016-06-14 | reverse complement strand
CGCATACGGCGTCTTGGTCACGGCATATACCGTCCGCGCCGCCGCATACGCCTCGGCGCCAACCTGAAGGGCCGTATCATCGATCTGTTTTTGCAGGAGATCGATGGCCAGACGGATCGGCGAGAGACTGTCCAGGAGCTGCGCGTCCTTGCGCATCTCATCCAGGAAAGCCGCCGGGAGCAGTTCCGGGTGTTGCTGGGCGATATCGACTGCCTTCTTGACGAAAGGCTGCGTTTTATCGCCCAGCTTCGACAGGGTCTTGCGTTCGGCGGTGGTGAGATCGATCAAAAAAGGAAGCTTCTCACGGATGACGCCAAGTGCCGCCATCACTGCTTCCCGGTCTGTGTTTGAAAGGGTCGCACTGACACGATTCGTATTCATTGTTTTCTCCTTGTGAAAAGTTGTCTTCGTTTTGTTTCGCTAGATTCCGAATCTCAGTAACGATTCGGATGCTTCGTCATAAGGCACAGTGGGCTCCGTTAAGGTGATTACGATTTTTCAATGACTTAGGCGGGCGGAAGGGCTGTTTTCAAGACCAAATGGTCTTAGATATGACCATTTGGTCTTAAACAGCCCCTCCGAGTTCGGTGTCTTTGTGCCCTTTGTGTCTAAAAGACGTACTTCAGAGCAAGCTGCATGATCCGTGGATCGTAAGCGCTCGTGGATTTGCCGAATGTCGCTCAAACGTACGGTTGAAGAAGGAAGTCGGGCCGCCATTCCTGCGCGAAAACTCCAGTAGTGGGAGAATAGAAGAAGAGAGAGTGGAGAACATCGAGGAGAAAGCCATGAAATTACTAAAGCGCTTTCCGATTGTTCTTGCGATGTTTGGCTTGACAGCCTGTAGTAGTACGGACTTCGAAAGCACGTGGCAGGATCCGTCGGCAACTTCGATCAATCTGCGGGAGAAAGACGTTGCCGCATTCCTGATTTCCGGAAATACGACAGTGCGCCGCAGCTTTGAATCGAGTCTCGCGAATCAGCTTACACAGCGCGGGATTGAAACCCGGCCGGGCTTCGAGGTTCTTCCTGAAGTCGACGTTACAAACAAAGAAGAAGTGTTGAGAGGGCTCGGAAACGTCGGCGTCGATAACGCGGTCTTCATGCGTATTGTCGATCGGCATCAGGAAGCGACCTTTGTTCCCGAAACATGGTACCCCGGCCCCTACTATGATCGGTTCTTGTGGAGGAATGGAAGATTCTATGGTCCTGGCTTCGGCGGCGCGTGGCCTCCGTTTTACGACTCCGGCTATTTTCAGATCGATACGATCGTCTCCGTGGATACGCAGGTTTACTCAGTTCCCGACAGCAAGCTGCTGTGGGCGGGATTGAGCAGAACGATGAATCCTTCGAAGATCGACAGCTTCGTTAAAGACCTGGTGTCCAGCACCGTAAAGAAGCTCAAGGAGAGCGGAATGGTGGCAGGGGGCGCGGGCTAAGCCCGCGACTACATTTGGGATCGACGATCGCCCTGAATGCAGTCGCGGGCTTTAGCCCGCGTTCGTTTCCTAAAAGACGTACTTCAGGGCAAGCTGCATGATCCGTGGATCGTAAGCGCTCGTGGATTTGCCGAATGTTGCACTGTTCAGGACGATGCTGGGGTTATTCGGATTCACGTGATTCGGTAAATTGAACGCTTCAGCCCGGAACTCAACGGACTGCCCTTCCCGAATTTTGAACCTGCGAGTCAGACCCATATCGAGCTGGATGAAACCCGGTCCTCGAATGCTGTTGGCTGCATTTCCGTATACGCCTGACGGCGGCCGCGCGAACGCGGCGGGGTTCAGCCAGCCATCGCGATTCCTGTTGGGAAGATACGGATCGAGCAGCACCTGAAGGGCGCGGCCATTGTCGTTGGTTCCCGTCAATGTGTTGTCGAATCCGGTCGTGATGGTAACCGAGGTACCGGACTGCATCTTGAGAATTCCCGAAACCTGCCAGCCGCTCCCCAGGAGGCGCAGGGTGTTATTGGCAAACTGTGGAGTCTCGACGACAGTGGAGAGATTCACAACATGCCGCCGGTCGCCGCCCAGGGAAGTAGAGCCGCAATTGCCGCGCGAATACTTCCGCATGCCCGGAGTGATTCCGGCGGAACCCGGTTGTGTCACGACGCCATCGCCGATGCAGTGGGAGAGTGTGTAATTTCCGGAAATCGTCAGGCCCCTGGCCTGGCGCCGCTGAACCGAGAGCAGCATGGCGTGATAACTGCCGGTGCCGCCGTCTTCGGTCTCACCGATAGGACCGTAGGACCTGCCGGCATTCGGATTGAGCAGAGTCAGAACGCGCCGCGCAGAAACATTGCCCGAGGTGGCGGTTGGCGTCCAGGGCGCGTAATTGAGCTGGTTCTGGGGACCCCAGAGATGCACGTCCTGGTTGCCGAGATAGTTGGCGGCAAGCAGCCAGTCCTGTCCTACCTGTCTTTGAACGCTCAGGTTCCACTCATGAATGTATGTGGACTTCGCGTGCATCCGGAGGTTGTCGAAGCTGCCGTTGAGCGGGAAATCCGAATTTTTGGTGAAGGTCGCCGGCAGAGGATTTCCGCCGGGAAATCCGTTAGGGAAGGTTCCCGACGGCAGGTTCCACGGATCCGCAAGGAGGGGGTTCAGAATCGTGTTGCTGTTATTCCAGGGCGCGGCCCCGCCGTTACCGAAGAATGTCCACAAGGCCGGCAGCTCGTTGAAGATTCCGTACGCCGCGCGAATCACCATCAAACCATCGCCCTTGGGATCCCATGCGAGTCCCAACCGGGGAGCAAAATGGAGCCAGCGGTCGAACATGTACTTCCCGGCCGGTGGCGCTCCGGCGTCGCCCGGCATAAGTAATCCAATCGGCGCCTTCGGGTACGTCTTACTGACGAAGCCGGCATTGAACAGGTCATAGCTGAAGAAACTGAAGCGCTGCTTACCATCGTAGGGCGCGATAAACGGCTCATAGCGGATGCCGTAATTCACGGTGAAATGCGATGTCGCTTTCCAGGTGTCCTGCAAATACAAACTGAAGTAGGTTTGCCGGGGATATATCTGGTTCGGGTTGCCGGCAGTAAACTGCGACGCGTATCCCGTCAGAAAGTCTGCGAGCGGCAGTCCGGTCTTCGCCTGGCCGCTAAATGTAAAAGTCGGATTGGCGGTGACGTTGGAAGTGGCGTCAAAGTTCAGATGGCTGTAGTTGACGCCGAATGCCCACTGGTGCGCGCCTTTCACCAAACTGATGTCGTCGGAGATTTCTCCTTCGACAGAGTTGTAGACCCCGGGCTGCACGTCCGAGCCGCTGATGGTGAACCCGTTCGGATTGACCCCGTTGACGACGCCCGAGCCCACTCCGAAGTTCATGTGCCCTTTGAAGGGCACCCATACGTTCTTCACACCGATATCATTGAGGTCCACGACCACCGGATTGATGCGTGGATTCAGCGTTCGAATCCCCGTCAGATGGAGGGAATTCACGGTACCGCTGCCGATCAGGTACGTGTCGCCGAAGACCAGCGAGTGCGCCCTTTGATTCAACTGCCCGTGCGAACTCGTCAGGATGTTCTTCCCGTCGTAGTCCCACGGCGCATCTTTCCGAGCTGCCATGTAACGGAAAAACATCGAGTGCTTGTCGGTCCTTTGATAGTCCACCTTTCCGGTGACCAGGTACTCGTTAATGTTGCTCACTCCTCCAAACTCGGTCAAGCCGCACGCATTGGCGGCCTGCGGGAGGCGGCTCACAAGCGCCAGCGCCTGCGGGGAGAAGAGTTTGGGGTCGACGGTATTGCGGGCGAATCCATTTGTTCCAAATGGAGCGGCCAAAGTCACGTCCCTGCCCTGGCACTGGGGTGAAGCAAAGGTCGTGAAATCTCCCGTAAGCATCTGCGGAGTAGGAATGAACTCCTTGTTGGCGCTCGGCGAGGAGCGCTGCGTCGTGGTCTGTTCACCGGCAAAGAAAAACAGCTTGTTCTTGACGATCGGCCCGCCGATCACTCCACCGAATTGATTCCGTTTCAATCCGTCATTGGTGAGGGCGTACGCGTTCCGGGCGTTCATCGAACCGTTGCGGAGGAATTCAAAAATGTCGCCATGAATATTGTTGGTTCCCGACTTGGTCACGGCGTTGACCGTACCTGCGGAATGGTGTCCGTACTGCGCCGGCACTCCGCTGGTCTCAACCTTGAATTCCTGCAATGCATCGGGGAAGGGCAGCGGCAGATTCAAGTTGTTTTCCGGATCGTCGTGCGTTCCGCCGTCCAGGAAGTAGTTCAAGCCGCCGTCAAGGCCGCCTGCTACGGAGATGACAGTTGTTGCGTAATTCCGGACTCCGGAGTTCAAGTTGACGTTCGTGTTTTGAATGGCGATACCTGCAAGAAAGATGAGTTCCGTCGCATTTCGTCCATTGAGGGGCAGCTGGAGCACGCGCTGGTTGTCGATCATCTGACCGACGCCGGTGCTGCGGACTTCGACCAGGGCGGCATCCGCTTTGACTTCGACTTGTTCGGCGACCTGGCCTACCTGCAAAACTATCGGAACAACGGGATTGCTGCCGACCTGCAGTATGATTCCACTCCGCACGTAGCTTTTGAATCCAGGCAGACTGGCTTCCACCATGTAGGGTCCGATCGGCAGGTTCGTGAGGACGTAAAGTCCGGCTTCATCGCTGACGGCGGTGCGTTTGGCGCCGGTAGCTGTTTGCGTGGCGTTAACTTCCACGCCCGGCAAGACAGCTCCGCTCTGGTCTCTGACGGTTCCGCTGATTTGCGCCGTTCCCTGTGAAAACGCGGTTGGGCACAGGAACAGGCAGATCAGAAATGCAGTAAGCACTTTGCTGGTACTCGGCATGTAGTCTTTCTCCCCTCCAAATTTTCGGGCAATAACGTGCGCAAAAATAACATGGAACGCGTTTCAAACTCCTCTTCTAAGTTAGAACCATGTGGAAAAACGCGAATCGTGCGGCTGTACCGGCGGTCACCAGTGTCGGAAAGGCGCGTCGTCATTGGCGGGCAGCCGATTGGAATTTTCGAGGTATCTCCAGCGGCCACGTAGCCGTGGGCTTTATGCCCGCGTTCAAGCACGATCAAAGAATTCTTCTGGCGGTATTTGAACGCGGGCATAAAGCCCACGGCTACGTGCATTCCGGAACATTCCGGCTAACCTGTTACGAGCGGAATACATTCTCATAACTGGAATGCTGTCCCGAAATCTGTAAGAATGCGTTCATCAATTCCAAAGGAGGCTCGTTATGCGTAAACTGACGCTCGTGTTGGCCGTGGTGTTTGCCTGCGGCCTGTTATCGGTAGCTGCGGGGCTCCAGCAGAAGGGGGGAGAAGACGAAACCGGCCCGTACGAAGTTGTTCCCAACTGGCCGCAGCAACTCGCCCGTTCCGGCTACGCGTTGGGTTCTCAGGGCGGCGTCTTCGCGGAAAGCCCCAACCGGATAATTCTGGTCAACCGCGGTGAGATCAAGCTGCCCGAAAAGCTCCCCAACGACTTCAACGGCGCATATGGCTCCGTCGGTTCGGCGCTGACGCCGAAGCCGGAAATGCGCAATTGCATAATCATTGTCGATGCAAACGGCAAGATGATCGAGTCATGGACGCAGTGGGATCACCTGTTCGAAGGCGGACGCGGTCCGCACAAGGTGAAGATCAGCCCATACGATCCGGCGCGGCACGTCTGGGTGATCGACGACATGCGGCAGCAGATCTTCAAGTTCACACACGACGGCAAGCAGCTCGTAATGACGCTTGGAGAAGCCGGCGTGTCGGGTACTGACGAGAAACACTTTGGCCGGCCCACCGACATCGCGTGGCTGCCCGACGGAACCTTCTTTATCAGCGACGGCTACGTGAACACACGCGTGATGAAGTTCGACAAGAATGGGAAGTTCCTGTTGCAGTGGGGATCGCCGGGCAAGGGCAATAGCCAGTTCAATACCGTGCACTCGGTTGACATCGATCGAAACCGGCGTGTTTACGTCTCGGATCGCGGGAACGGACGCATCCAGATCTTCGACGAGAATGGCAAGTACCTCGATCAGTTTGGAGGTCTCCGCCAGCCGCAACACGTCATGGTTACGGCCGACGGCAATCTTGCGATCATCGGAGGCAACAATAATAAGGTCGTGAAGTACGACCTGAATGGAAAGATGATCACCTCATGGGGCACGCAGGGCACCTTCGCTGGCGCGATCTGGAACCCGCACCAGTTCTCGGTCGATTCGGACGGGAACCTGTACATTGCGGAGGCTACCGGAGGCCGCACGCAGAAATTCCGGCCGCGGCCGGGAGCGGACCGGGCGAGATTGATCGGCCCCCCGCAGGCGTTGATGCCCCTGGCAGGAAGCAACTGACGCGGAGGATAAATCATGCGCTCGATTTTACTCATTACGACAGTGCTGATCCTGGTTATGGCGGCGCCTTCACTCGCCCAGGAATGGACCGATTACACGAGCAAGACGGATTTCTTCCATGTCAATTTCCCGGGTGATCCCAAGGTGCAGGACATCAATTACCAGACGGAATATGGCATCACGTTGCCGGGGCACGTCTACACCGTCGCGAGCGGCCCTGGCCGCTACTCCGTCACGGTGGTCGATTACGCCGGCGCCGAAAAAATACACACAGCGAAAGCCGACCAGTGCAAGAAGGCTGGGGGAGAAGGCGACGCTTGCGGAAACGGCTGGCGGGGAGATGTGCAGGGTGCGATCGTCTACGCGTCGTTTCAGTTCTTTCAGAGGCCCGGCGTCAAGGTGACCCACTACGCCTGGTATAACACGGACCAGGTTGAAGGACATCGACTCCAACTCACCAATGCCGATGGATCCCGCACTTTCGCCGCGATCCACAGGCACAACACCCGGCTCTATATCCTGGAGGCAACCGTGCCCAGGAGTGCGCCGGCGCCGGGACTGTTCCAGCAGTCGCTGCAGTTTATTGATGAACAGGGGAAGGGAGTTCGCTACAGGACTTACTACACCACGGGATACAGTGAGGAATGGAAATTTCCGGCCCCGCCACCGCCGCGCACGAGATGAACGATGGCCGGGCAGACTTTTGTATATATGAGCGGCTGCGAATGCAAGCCCGATAGGGAGCAGCCATCAATAAAAGGAGAGTGACCATGATAATTCGATGCTTGGGCATTGCATCCATATGTGCGGTTGTCGCAGTTCTGCCGGTTCTCGCTCACCATTCTCACGGCAACTACGACACGTCGAAATGGACGACGATGGAAGGGAAGGTCACGGAACTGCATTTGCTCGTTCCGCATTCCTGGCTATACGTCGAAGTGAAGGACGATAAAGGTGAGCCGGTGGTCTGGGCTCTTGAAGCAACGGGCTATGCTGGGCTCACAAAAGTGGGGATCAAGCGCGAGGACGTGAAGCCGGGCGACCGCGTTAAGATCCGGTGCCATCTGCTCCGAGACGGTTCCAACGGCTGCCTTCTCGGGTATGTGACGCCCATGCACGGTGATCAGGCCCGGGGCCACGGAGTCGAAAAGGATTGGGACGGCGGCGGCGGCGCGGGCTTCCCCGATCCCCCGAATGCGCCGGCTCCCCGTTAATTGTAGCGGCGGTCTATGACCGCCGACGATCTTGAATCGAGCATCGTCGGCGGTCATAGACCGCCGCTACAGCTCTACATCGGCGCCTGGCCATTCACATCCCGGGGGGCGAGAAGGAACGTGCCGCCCACAGGTATCGAATAACGAAACGTGCTCTGCGCGGCGTTATTCAACGGGACGCTCATCGGGTTTCCATTGCTGTCGAAGATATCGATCCGGCCGGTGCTGGCAGTCGTCGAGTTGTTGATCAGAGCAATCTCTGAGGTCCAGCCTCCACCGATCGCGAATTGAGGAATCACCGCCGCAGCGCTTCCTCCGGCATTCCCTGCGATCATGGGCAACGTACTGAATTCGATCCCCGAGAAACGCAATCCAAGAACGGAAAAAGCAATCGGACTCTGCAGGTGCAGACTGCCGCTGAACGCGGACCCAATCGTATTCGAACCGAACAGTTCAGTGACAAAGCGAGCCACCTGTTGGTGCGGCTGGACCGTCATCGTCGTTGTTGCGACGGTGTTTCCATTCGCATCCTCCAACGTCAGGGTCAGGGTGTTACCGCTGTCTCCCGGATTTGCCACCGCAACACCGAGATTGCGCCCGATAGCCGGCACGACATTGACCAGCATTGTGGACGAGCCCGTCATTGGCGCGGGAACAATACCGGCCTGCGACTGCACGATTCCGTTGTGGACGACTCCGAAGGTCGCCGCCGATACAGGCGCGGGCGAGTTTGCATCGGGAGTAATGATGACGTAGCCCGATCGCGTGTTCCCCTGTTCGACGGCAGAAATAGGTAGCGGGACCGCCGCCGTAGCACCCGCAGGAAGGCTCGCACCCTGGACGGTAAAGACGGAGTCCACCGTGACGCTCCCCGCTGGACTTGTGACCGTGACGGACTGCGCCCCGGGCGCAGCGTCCTTTGCGATCGTTATGAGCAGAGGGATCTGGGTTGCCGTGGCGCCGCTCTGGATGCCGGCCGTAAGTCCGGCGCCGCTAAACGTCACACTGGTAACTCCCGAGAAATTCGCACCCGTGAGTAATGCCGTAATCGTTGTTCCCTGGCCTCCGCTTTGCGGCGTTAAGGCTTGGACAACCGGACGGGCCTGCGCGGCCGGAGCCACTACCCGAGACCAGGATGCAATCAGATTGGAAGCGTCGACCGAACCCAGGCCGGTAGCCTGATCGTAGCCGGGACCTGCGGTGTAACCGATGACTCCGCCACTGCTGCAATCGATGCTTCCCAGGCGGCACGATACCAGGTTTCCCCCTGCCGTGATGTCATGGAAGACGCCCGGCGCGATCGCCGCCAGCCGATACAAGGCGGGATTGATGTTTCCCTGCGGCGAATTCGCCGCCTGGTTGAGTATCGCAACGATCCCGGCGAAAGCCGGCGCAGCCACGGAAGTGCCGCCTGCGATATTCAAGCTGCCGTCTGTGGACCGGTAACCGTTCGCGCAGCTTCCGAGAGAACAGATCAGATAACCGTCGTGGTCGGCCGAAGCGCTCAGAGAAATATCGGGCACGTCACGCGCCTGGTCGTTCGGCACGCCCGTACCAGCCTGCCAGTCCGGTTTCGAGAAATAGATGCTGCGGCCGCCGCCTCCGGCTGAGAGCTTGCCGCTTGCAGTGTTGTCGTTCCACGTTCTTTCCGAAATGTAGGAAAGAGCCGATCCATTCGTTGCGTTGTTGGTGGCGCTCCACGAGCCCGCACCGTCCTGGAATTCGCTGCCTCCCATGCCGGTGACGTAAGGAAGGCTCGAAGGAAAGTCCACGGCCAGTCCACGGGTAGCGATGCGGGCGTTGTAGTCGCAATCGGCGGCACCCGTATCGCCGCTTGCGGTGAGAATGGTTATCCCCTGCGCAACAGCCTGTCGCCCGAGCGCCCCGAGGATGTTCATGTCCTGGCCGGAAAAATTCTTCTCGCAATCCCCATAGCTGATGCTGATCACCGGAGCGAGGTTTTGATCGATCGCGTATTGAAGCGAGTCGAATACTCCGTTGTTCGAGTTCACATAAATAAGGTGAGCGTTTCGGGCAACGGCTCCGGACCACTCGAGGTCGAGATCGGCCTCTCCAAGATCGTCGTTGTTCGTTCCCGGATCGCTCGAGCCGGGAACCAGCACCACTTCCGGATCGTTGGGCGGCAGGCCGGAAGCGCTGCGGAATGCGCGGATATCGGTCAGGTCGATATTCGTTTGCCCCATGACGGCAATCCTCTGACCGCTTCCATCGAGCCCATTCGCGTACAGACTATTCAGGTTGTAAATCGTGGCGAAGTCGGCGGGAGCCAGGAAGTGGTTTCCCGTCACAGTGGACGTGAACTGCGGTGAGGCGTCGTGGACGCGGGTTCGCCTTGCTCGCGCCTTCAGGTGGAAGTTATTCAATGATCGAAAGCCCAGAACCACGTTCGCGAAAGCATCGGGAACATACGGATCGTTCGCATTCGCGTAGAACGTTTTGCCGTCGACGGCATATTCGTGAATTGCTGTGCGAAATACAGTTTCGACCTGCCCGGCTGATCCGGTGAACGTGACCGACCGCCGGTTACGCGCCACTTCATCGACCGTGAATCCCTGCGCGTGAAGCCAGTCCACAATCTGCGTCAAATCGTTCGCACTGATGCCGAAGCGATCGGCAAACTCCTCCGGAGTGATCCATTTGTGATAGTTCGGCGACGCCGGGTCCTGCTGCTGTTTGAGAAGCGTGTTGAGGTCGGCTTCCTGAGGATCCGTCGGCTTGAACGTCATCGTCATGCGTTCCATGCGGAATAACCGGCCGACGCTGCCGCGGTCGTTGCCGGCTTGAGCCATGGGATGAACGTTGCCTCGGACCGCGAAGGACGAGGTTTTTTCGATTTTATGCAGAATCCGGTCGTGCGAGGCGGCTTCGGCTATGGACGAAACCAGGCTTGTAACGACAAGGAGGCACACTAATGCCGGTTGTTTGATCATATTTAAATGAATTCACCAACTAGGGAGGTCTGTTGCGGTCCAAAAACCGCGCATTTTTAGACGGGCTGAGGGAGGGGAGGTTTACCGGTGGGATGTAAAGTAAGGTAAAACCATCTTGAAATTGGACGAATCCTGCATCTCAAATCCGAAATCCGAAATGTCAAATTGGACTAAGCACGTCGGCCCCGTCCAATTTGACATTTCGGATTTCGGATTTGAGATGCAGGATTCGTCCAATTTCAAAATCTTACTGCTGGGTCAACACCGCCACGGGATCCACCTGCGTGGCCCGTCGGGCCGGGAGCGAGCAGGCCGCGACCGCGATGATTCCCAGTGTCGCCATGACGATGCCCATCACCATGGGGTCCATGGCCCCCAGCCCGTAGATCTCGCTCTGCAGGGATCGGCGCAGTGCCACCGTGCCAGCCACGCCCAGCACAAGACCGCACGCGACCAGCAGTAACCCTTCACGCAGCACGAGTCTGAAAATACCGCGGGCTGTGCTTCCCAATGCGATGCGAATTCCAATCTCCCGCGTCCGCTGGGTGACGAGGTAAGCAAGGACTCCGTAGATCCCGATGGAGGAGAGGAACAATGAAATAAATCCAAAAGAGATCGCCAGGAGCATCGCGGCTCTCCGGGACATGAGTGACAGCGAGGCATATTCCGTCATCGTTCGAACATTGGAAAACGGCATCGCCGGATCCAATTTCTTGAGCTCGGCCCGCACCGCGGGCAGAACCACGGCCGGATCGATTTTCGTTTTGATCGCGATGACCAGGCCGCGTGGAACCGATTGCGCCGCCGGGAAGTAGTAAGCACCCACAGTCGTGGGCCGGCCGGCAAGATCTTCGAGTTGGACTTCCCGAACAACGCCAACGACCGTGATCCAGCGCGTATTTTCGTCCACTTTCAAAAGGTTTCTCGGATTCATCGGCCGGTAGATCCGTTTTCCGATGGGATCGGCGCCCGGCCAGAATCTCGCGGCAAGCCGCTCGTCCACAATCGCAGCCAGCCGGCCGGTCTCGTTATCGTGTTCGTCAAAGTACCGGCCGCGCACGAGCGGAGTCCTCATTGCTTCGAAATAACCCGGCGTGACGGTGATCTGCATCGGGGAAACCAGGGACTCGCCGGGTTTCATCTGGTATCCCTCTGCGATGATGACACTGTCGCTGTGATTGCCGCTGAGCGGAATGTTCGTGGTTCCTCCTGCGTTCGTCACACCAGGGACGCTCCGGATGGCCTGCAGCGCGCGATTCGTGAACGAGCGCACGTCGCTGTCGTTGGCGTAGCGGACTCGCGGCATGCCTATACCACCGGTGATGACACCTTCAGTTTTGAATCCGGGATCGACAGCGAGCAGGTTTCTGAAACTGGCAAGCAGCAGTCCGGAGCCGATCAGCAGCACAAAAGTAAACGCGACCTGAGCAACGATGAGAACGCGTCGAAGAGTGCGGGCTTTCCGCCCGCCGGTGCCGGTCCTGCTTTCCTCGTGCAAAACGGTGCTGAGGTTCACATTGAACAGATGAACGACGGGCACCAGGCCGATCAAGACTCCGACAATCACGGATACGGCCAGGGCCGCCCCTACCACCGTGAGGTCCATGTGAATCTCGCCGGCGCGCGGCAAACGGTCGAGTCCGATCGTTCGCAGCGCGCGCAGTATTCCGGAGCCGGTCAGCATGCCTGCCAGACCGCCCGCAACGGCCAGTAACAAGCTTTCGATAATGAGCTGCTGTGCGACCTGAGCGCGTGCGGCGCCGATCGCAAGCCGCGTTGCAAGTTCCTTCATGCGGAGGTTCGATCGCGCGAGCGCGAGGTTTGCAATGTTCACCCCCCCGATCAGCAGGACAAACACGGCACCACCCCAGAGGAGGTAGAGGGTCGGCCTGACGCTGCGAACCAGCATGTCCTGAAGCCGCTCGACTCGGGTGTGGAAGCCGGCGTTGATGAGAAGCTGTTTGTACTGGGGAAAGCGCTCCAGGTTGGCGGCGTTCAGCGCGTTGACCTGATCCTGTGCCTGCTGGATGGTCGCGCCGGGCTTCAGGCGTCCGACGTTGTACCAGCTGTTGCTGTGCCTGTTGTCGTCCGACTTCTGTTCCACCGTGAATGCGAGCGGTACCCAGAATCGTGCCTGAGGATCCGCAAACTCGAAGTGCCGGGGCATCACGCCGACGATAGCGAAGGGCCGGCCTCCCAATCGAATCTGCTGCCCGACGGCGTCCGGCCGGGCGCCATAAAGTTGTTGCCACAGGCCGTAGCTCAGCATCACTTTCTGCTCGCTGCCGATCTCACCTTCGCCATCGTCAAAAATGCGGCCCTTTACCGGCGGGACTTTCAACAGGCGAAACAATGAAGGGGTCGCTGCCATTCCGCGGATCAACTCGGGTGAACCGTCGATGTCGATCGACAGGTTCGTGCCGTTGTACATCGCCTGCTCTTCGTAAACCTTCAGGTCCCGAAGCCGGTCGTAGTAGTCGGGCACACCGCTGTTTGTGAAAACCGCGGCCCCGGTTCCCGAATTCGGATACTGATTCGACATCAGGAGAATGCGTCCGGATTCCGGAACAGGAAGAGGTTTCAGCAGGACTGAATTCACGATCGTGAAGATCGCGGTATTGGCCCCGATGCAGACCGCCAGCGTGATTATCGCGGTTGCCGCATATCCACGATCCTTCCACAAGAGCTTCAAGCCAAGCCGGACGTCACGAAACACGATTCACCTCCTGGGCATACAACCGCTGTACGGGAAGAAGGTTACCGATGTTCCGATCTTTTTGGGGTTGCGGGTATCCGGCTATTTTTCAATCCTCAATTTCATTAGCAGGCTGCGGAAAAATCGGTTCGAGCAACTGTAGCGGCGCTCTATGAGCGCCGGTCTTTCCTGGAATCAACGAAATACCGGCGGTCATAGATCGCCGCTACAATGCAGTTTGCCTTCTCGGAGCTTTTTTCCGCACCCTGCTAGTGATTGGACATTAGACATCAGTGATTAGTGATTTTGGGGAAAGCGTATTCCCCTCCTGGAACAGGAGGGGTGGACGCGCCATGAATAAAATGCCGCGAAGCTTCCTTTGAAGGGCGCGGACGGGGTGGTCAGTTCGGAGAAACATTTCGTGTGAGCGACCACCCCTCCTCCTTGAGGAGGGGAATCCATTACGAATGTTGCGAAACGCCAGCGTCCCGGGGTGGTCGCTCTCCAACGCGATGTGCCGCGCGAAAGATCAATTGCTCTTGCCTGCCTTCGCAGGCCCGTAAATCAGCACACGAAACGTTCCCGGCTTGGCGACTGGCTGCGGATTGGCCTGTTTCGCAGTAGGAGCTGGAGCCGGACCAAAATCCGAAGTGTCCGTATAGAGGTTGTGTGTCTTCGGATCGTGCGCCAGCGTTTTGGCTCCGAACTCGGTCTTCACCGTCTCGACGACGCTGTACGTATCCGGAGTGTCTTCGTGGAATATGTGGATCGTGCCCTCGCGCGTGGCGCTGGCAATCATGCCGGTTTCGGGATCGAAGATAGTGGTGTCCACACGGTCCCCAATCGGCGTTGCCTGGCCGATGATTTTCCCGGTATCTGCATTCATCATAACGAACAGCTTGGGGTTACGCCCTCCGATAAACAATCGCCGGTGTTCCCGGTCCATCGCCATGGTGACTGGCTGTCCTGCAGGCGCGACCTTCCACCGCGATTTGATCGTGAGCGAACGGGTATCAAGGGCGACCACCTCGTTCGTATCTTCGAGATTGTCGTAGATCATTCCCTTGCCGTCGGCAACTCCTTGCTCCGGAGCGCCGCCCATCGGAATGGTCTTCACGACAGTCCCGGTGGCGGGGTCGATAACCGTCACGTCGTGCGTTCCACCATTGAACGCAAATAAGCGCTTTGACGCCGGATCGTAAAGGATGGAATCCGGGTCGCCGCCGGCTTTCACCTGACCGGTGATTTTCAGTGTCTTCAGATCGAAAATCACCACTTCCCCCGTGCCGCCGTCCGTGATGTATCCGCGGCCAAGATCGTTGAGCGCAACAACTCCGTGGCTCCGTTTCAAACCGGAAATGGTGCCCACCACGGCGCCGCTGTCGGCGTTGAGCACTTTGACCTCTGTGCCATGCGAAAGGTAAACCTTCCGCGCGGCAGCATCGAACGTAATATAGTCAAAATACTCGAGGTCACCTGGTGCCGCACCGAAGGGGATCTTCTTCAGCAGGTGGTAACCCGAAGGAGCGGCCCCGAAAACGTACGCGCCGGCCACCAAGGCACACAAACCAAGAACAACAAGAAAAACACTCGAACGTTTCATGGAAACCTCCTCTACGGTTCGTTTACCAAATGATCTTGATCGCAAATTGGATGTCTCTGGGTTGAGTCACAAGTTGGTCAATTTTTGCAGTGACGTTGCTGCCTGCCGCAGCCGTAACTGATCCGTCTTCCTTGAATACCGCGCCGGTGCTGAAAGGCGTGGGCGGCCCAAAGTTAGGGTGATTCAAGACGTTGAAAAACTCCGCGCGAAACTGCACGTTGAAAGTTTCCGAAATCCTTCGGACGTAATTGTTCTTGAACAACGAGGCATCAAGGTTGAAGAGTTTCGGTCCGATAATGCTATTGCGTCCGGCGTTGCCCAACAGATTCGCGCAGGAGTTTCCCAACTTCAATGGGTCAACACTAAATCGGGTGCACTTCCCAACCAAATCCGGAGTCTCTCTCGGAAGATCGAAGCAGTTTTGGTTGACGTAGTTGAGATCATCTTTTTTGAAATTTTTGTTCACGGGATTGCATCCGGCGACGCGATTCGGAAGGCTGAATCCGTCGGAGCCCGAGTTTTTTACGCCCAACGGGTCCCCTCCTATGACAAGAGTCGTCGGAATGCCGCTATTCATCTTGAGGATGCCGCCCAACTGCCAACCACCCAGAAGCGCGGCTGCAGGTCCGCGGAGCGAGCGACCCGGCAGCTCCCACGTGCCGTTGATCGCCGCGCTGTGAGCGACGTCGTAGTCCGAGAGGGAGCGGCTTATTTTGGGGTCGAACCAGAACCAGGTTGTGACCGAATTCGAGAACGAGTCTCCGGCGATGGTCGAGGAATTGTTATCAATCGACTTGCTCCAGGTATAGGAGCCCTGGAGTTGGAAGCCGTGGGTAAATCTCTTCTGGATTCCCAACTGAAGGGCGTTATACGAAGAGTCGGTTCCCCAATACAGCTCCCGGATACTCCCGAAGTTCGGATTGATCCTCGTGCCGCTGCCGGCGGGGAAAGGCCAGAGGTATCCCGAAGACGTTCGCGTGGGGATGACCATATCGGCATCATCGCCCCGAATCAGCATGTGGACGCCATGCGAGCCGATATAGCCCGCTGTAGCCGTCAAATCGGTCGTGAGCTGACGCTGCAGGTTGAGGTTCCACTGCATCACATAATTTCGATGAGGATTGACTTCAACACTCGAGGCGCTTAGCGTCGTTGGATTCTGTATCAGCGGAAATCCGCCCGTGTAAAACTGTCCTCCCGCTGTAGAAGCAAGGTTAACTGTGCCTAATTTAAAGAACGGCGCCGCCTGGTTATTTTGAAGGATGAAGTAGCCCGGCAGCGGCAGCACGTCAAAGATCGCAGCGCCACCACGAACAGCGGTCTTCCCATTCCCGAACGGATCCCACGCAAAACCAATTCGCGGTTCAAAATTTCGGAGCGTGGGATTGGAAATGTAGGGTGAGCCCAGCCGAGGCGTGGCATCGGTGATGTTGACCAGGTTGGACAGCTTACCCTGAACTTCCTTGAGCGACGTGACCATCTCGTAGCGGAGTCCCACGTTCAAGGTCAGGTTCGGACGCGCGCGCCAGTCGTCTTGAACATATCCTCCTAAAAGGGTCTGTCGAAGGCCCCGTGGAGAAATGGTGTCAGGCAAACCTGATTCGAAACTATTGGGCCTGTTGGTGAGAAAATTCGTCAGGGACCCGAAACGCCACGTTCCGCCGGGGTTCTGATAAGTAATAAAGTTGTAAAGCATCCGCTCCGCGGCGAAGCCGAATTTCAGGGAGTGGGTTCCACGAGTGACAGATGCATCGTCGTAATACTGGTACGAATTCCAATGGTGTTTGTAAGAAGAGACTGTGCTCAACCCTCCGTTGTTTACTGAAAATCCTCCACCGATAAATACTCGGGGAGGGTTTTGTCCCGGTATGCTCGCCAGGGATTTGTCCGCGGCTGCGGAATTAATCTCTGAAAGACCTCGGAAATTCAGCACGGCCACGCGGTTGTAGCCCACTCGCATGCTATTGATGAAGGTAGGGCTGAAAATGTGGCTGTCTTCCAATGCGAACATCTGCCGTCTGGTGTGAGAGTTGACGAGATAGTTGTTCATGCTGTCCGGTTGAACGTAGCCCGTGTTGTCGAACATGTACGTTCCGAACAAAGCGTCCTTATCCGAAATCTTGTGATCAACCCGACCGGTAACGAAATTTTCGTCCACAACCTGCTGGCCGGCGAAGGTGTAGTTCCCCTTGTCCCCGGTGATCGAGTTGTTGGGCTGCGGGTAGAGCGCCAGGAACTTCGCAGCCGCAGGGTCCACCGTTACTCGGCCGGCCACCAGGTTTCCTGCCCGCGCCGCGGGAGAGGGAACCGTGGGCGACAGAGTGATCCCCTTGGACTGACGTATCCCTTCGTAGTCCCCGAAGATGAAGGTACTGTCCTTACGGATCGGCCCGCCGGCCGCGCCTCCGAACTGATTGCGCCTGAATGGAGGTTTCTTGTTCCGAGCGGCATTGTTAAGAAAATCGTTCGCGTCCAGCGCATCGTTGCGCAGGAACTCGTAGACGTCACCGTGGAACGCGTTGGTGCCCGACTTGGTGATGGCGTTTACGACGCCCCCGGAGGTTTTCCCGTACTCGGCCGAGTAGTTGCCGGTGAGGACGGAGAATTCCTGAATGGCATCCACCCCCAGGTTGACACCGATCACGCTTCCAGGCGCGCCGTTGCCATAATCGTTAATACTGAGCCCATCGAGCCGATAATTGTTTTGTGTGGGCCTGCCACCGGAAATCGTCAATTGGGCCCCGAAACCCCGGTTCCCGCGCGCGGATCCAGTTTCAAAGGACACCTGGGTTTCGATGGCATTGACACCGGGCTGAAGAGTGGCAAGCGAAGCCCAGTCCCGCCCGTTCAGAGGCAACTCGCGCACCGTTGTGGCTTCGACCTGGGCGCTGATGGTCGACGAGTTGACTTGAACCATCGGCGCAGCCGCGGTCACCTCGACGACTTGGGTCGTTTGTCCAACTGTCATCGAAATGTTGAGCCGTTGCTGAGCGCCCACCGCCAGCGCAATATTCGATTGCACGACGGTGGTGAATCCCGGGTTCGAAACCGTTACATCATAGTTTCCGGCAAGCAGATTGGGAGCGGTGTAAAAGCCCATCTCATCCGCCATGACGTCTCGCGTGACTCCGGTGGCCCTGTTCTTGATCGAGACCAGCACACCGGGTATCACCGCGCCGGAAGCGTCCGTGACTGTGCCTGAGAGAGTTGCTCCGGTCACCTGAGCGTGCGCTCGAACGACCGGCAGAAACATGATGGCTAAAACGAAGAATACTGAAAGGGCAGCACTGATCCGATTCGAACAGACTCCACGTAGCATGGGCACTCCTCCAGAAGGTTGTTTGTGAGCATTACCAGCCAGAAACCGATCCCACTATTACAAAATGACGGACGCGCGACTTCTTACGAGTCACTATGGACCGATACACAGAGAGGCCCCTCGGCCTCGGAATAATGATGGCTTCGGAGTTAGCATCCGGTAGGAAATCATGTCAAGCGAAATCTGGCCGCATGCGGAACTGTGGCGCCGGTTTACGGCGCATTGAAAGGTGCCCGATGGAGACGATGGCGCACCGGGGGTAAGTGAGACTCAGGAGGTTTTCCCGCCAACGGCGCCGCGCGCCGCATACGGTCCCGGCCCAGGGCCCAGGCGCGCTGCGTTGTCGGGAATAGCGACCGCTGTTCCGCTTCCCTCAATTACCTTCAACGTACCGAGAAGCAGTTCCTCCTGAATCTCGAGGAACTGCGCTCCATCCGTCGTCAGGATGTAAGCAGAGAGCTCGATTTCCATTGAGGCAGGTCCCAGCCGCACGAAGCGCGCGCGTGCCGTGAACGGTTCGACCATCCGGTGGTGTGCCAGAAGCCCGCGCAAGCCATCCATTAACCGCTCCATCTGGTCCCTGGTGGTTTCGAGGCTGACACCGACCGTGTGTCGAAACCACATCTTGTCGCGCATTGCGAGGTTCTCCAGGTTCATCGTAGACAGCTGCCCATTCGGGACCGTCAGGACCGTCCGATCGTTGGTGCGCAAACGCGTCGAGCGCAGGCCGATATCTTCGACTTTGCCTTCCTGAGCACCGATCCTGCAGACATCACCCACACGAATCGGTTTGTCAAAAATGATGGAGATGCCACCAAAGAGATTTTCCAGTGTCTTCTGTGCCGCAAAGGCGATGGCGATGCCGCCAACGCCGAGACCTGCAATCATGGCGGTCACGTCGAAGCCCGCGCTGCGAAACAGGAGGACGACTGCCAGAAACAGAGCCACGGCATTGACCGTTCGCTGAATGAGCCGCACCAGCGCGGTCGAATCGACCCGTCCTACTCGTTCCAGGTACTGGCCGGAGAACCTGGCGATTATCCGGAACGCGCGCGTAAAGAGCCAGACGCCCAGAACGATAAGCAGTTTCGAAAGCGTCGCGTCCCACAGCCGGCGAGCCGCGGGCGCCGGCTCCATGAGTGAGATTGTGATCTCGATCACTCCGACGAGGAGGAGAGCGCGCATCGGCGCGGCCAGATCATCGAGAAGATGCTCGTCGCGCCCCGCGAAGAGCGATCCGACCCGGCGGCGCATGAGAGGGACGCCGATTCGCCGCAGAACTCTGGCAATGCCGATCGCGAGCACGACGGCCAGCAGGAGAGCGAGCCACTGCCAGATCGGAATCGAGGGCCACGCGAGCAACACCAGCGAATGACGAAAGGCGCTCTGCACGGCTGCATTGTACATCTTCGGCGGATTTGCGAGCGTTGCATGTTACAATCCCACACTTTCCGTTCGAATCTCTACCGACACATAACGAAGATGTCAGAACTAGAATGGACTTTTGTCGATACGCCGCCATCCGATGAGTTCGCGCAACTCCACTTTTTCTCGATCAAGAAGCCCGAGGGAGATCAGCCGATTGAGTTCCGGATCACGGTGTATGAATATTCCACCCACAACAAGCTTTCGATGCGCTTCTACGCGCTAGCCGACAAGCAGGTGAATCAGAAAACGGCGCCCTTTACTCCGTTCGGCTGGGGACGAACACTGCTCGACGCTCTGAGCGAGTGCGTGAAATCCATTTATCGGTTTCCGTATGAGGGCTAAGTTGCCTGCTGTAGCGGCGGTCTGTGACCGCCGGCGATATCTGAATCAAGATCGCCGGCGGTCATAGACCGCCGCTACAGTTTGTGCTTTCAAGCCGCGTCAAGGACATCCCGCACCGTCCTCAGCAGCTCGGCGGCTGTGAAAGGTTTGGGTAACGCGACTCGGAAGGGGCTGGTCTTCTCTGCGGTCTGTGCGGCTTTTCCCGGGGCGATCATTCCGCTGGCGGAGATGACGCGCACCTTGGGATTGATCTGTTGCAGCGAATTGACCATATCCGCACCGTTCATGACCGGCATGTCCATATCCGAAATAACGAGTTCGATTTCGTCTCTGCGTGAGGAGTACGCTGCGACAGCTTCCGCTCCGTTAGCGGCTTCGAGCACGCGATAGCCGTAACTCTCGAGAGTGACTTTTGCGATTTCACGCACCGCGGCCTCATCATCGACAACGAGGATCAGCTCACCGGCGCCCGCTGGAAGAATCTTTGTCTCTTCGGGCGCGGCTTCTCCCCTGTTGGGCGGTATTGCAGGGAAATAAATCTTGAACCAGGTTCCCATTCCGACTTCGCTGCGCACATCGATGAATCCGCCGTGATTCCGAACGATCGCGGCAACCATGGACAGTCCAAGACCAGTTCCTTTGCCAACTTCCTTCGTCGTAAAAAAAGGCTCGAAAATCCTGTCACGGATTTCGGGCGAAATCCCATGGCCGGTGTCTCTGACCTCGATGACAATGTGAGGCCCCGCAGAAGCTCCAGGGATCGTTTGGAGATATTCGTCGTCGTTTCGCACGTTTCGAGCGCTGATCGTCAACCTTCCGCCGGAAGGCATGGCGTCGCGTGCATTGATGCAGAGATTCATCAACACCTGATGCAGTTGCGTGACGTCTGCGAACACACTCCAGAGATCACCCGACACTCTCGAGGTGACGGTGACGGACTTCGGTAACGTCTGCATCAATACCTCTGCCGTCTGCCTGACGATATGCTTTGTTTGAACCGGCACACGCTCGCCCTCGAGACCGCGAGCAAACGTCAGGATCTGGCGAATGAGATCCGCCCCGTGCTCGACACAAGTGTCCAGTGTGTCGAGGGTCCGCTGGAAGTCGGCGTCCTGAAACTTTGTACGGAATAACTGCAGCGCCATGGCGACCGGCGCCAGAACGTTGTTCAGATCATGGGCGATGCCGCTGGCAAGCGACCCCAGTGTCTCCAGGCGTTGCGCTCGCAGGAGTTGCCGCTCGAGGGCCTTGTATTCCGTGATGTCTGCTGCAACCGAAACGTAGCCGTCGCGGTTTCCTTTGTCGTCGTAAGTCGAGGAGGTGGAAACGAGCAGGTCGACAGACCTGCCGTCGCGCCTTGTTCGGCGCAATTCGTGGTTTACAAAAGATTCACCGCGCAGGGCGCGTTCGTTGAAAAGATCGGACTCCTGGCGCTTGTCTTCGCTGACGAACGGCACCCGCTTGCCGAGAACCTCCTCGGCTGTCCAGCCAAAGATGCGCGCTGCAGCCTCGTTCCAAAGCCGGACGTGTCGATGCCGGTCCACGGCGATGATTGCCTGCGGTGATGCCGTAATCAGGGAATTGAGCATCTGGTTGGCTTCCTGCAGGCCTTTCAATGCGGTGACATCCCGGCCTATCGCGTAAATTTGCCGGCGACTCAGGTCCGAAGAGCAGTTCCACTGCAGCCATCTGTGAGACCCGTCCTTGCACCGAAAGCGATTATTGAAACTAACGCTGGTCGACTCGCGTGTCAGCGGTGCCGTCTCAGTCAGGGTTCGCTCCCAATCATCGGGATGAACGAAGTCTATGCAGCGCCAGCCGAGAGTTCTTTCCCACGACGAATTGAGAACGATGAAACGCCAGCGAAAGTCTACGATGCAAGCGAGGTTACCCGAGAGGGCGAAGAAGCGATCCAATTCATCTGAACACTTCATGTGTCCAGCCTCCTGCGTCAAGTGCACGTTCACTCTAACAAGTCGCATGAGGACGCCCTAAAAGTACAACGCGAGAAAATTTTTTCGAAAATAAAGGAGATGTGGGCACGTTAGGAAGTTTTGTCAGCCAGAGACACAGTGACACAAAGAGCACAAATAAATTGTAGCGGCGGTCTGTGACCGCCGGCGGTCATAGACCGCCGCTACAATTTATTTGTGCTCTTTGTGTCACCGTGTTTGTAACTCTGAATTTCACTCGACAATGGCCTGCATTACCCCATTTTCGAAATCGCGCTGGATCTCCGGGTTCGAGGTCTGAACCATGTAGATGGCAACCATCTTCTGTTTGGGATCTACCCAGAAGTGAGTGCCGAAAGCGCCGCTCCAACCGAAGCTGCCGTTGGATAGCCAGGTTCCGCGCGCCGCAGCGTCAGCCACGACGCGGACGCTGAGGCCGAAGCCCTCTCCGCGAGGCCGGCCGGGCAGCGTGTCCGGCACGAAGATGGAGCCCATCAATTCGACCGCCCGGGGACTGAGCAAACGCTTCCCATTCAACTGTCCGCCGTTGACGAGCATCTGACCAAACAACGCATAATCTTCCGCCGTGCCCCTGAGTCCGCCAGCGCCCGAAAAGTATTTGGTGGGACCGGGGTCGGCCTGCTTCTCCAGCCCCCGTGTCGTTTTCTGATAAACCGACGCCAGGCGAGGGATGCGATCTTCGGTTGGTGAGAAGAATGTGTCTTTCATACCCAGAGGCTCGAATATGCGCTGCTTGAGAAATACGTCGAAGGTTTGTCCTGAAACAATCTCCACGATACGGCCGAGCGTGTCGAAGCCGGCACCGGGGCTGTATCTCCATTGAGATCCCGGCTGGAACTCGAGCGGCAGGGCTCCGAGTCGTGGGATGTAGTCGGCCAGAGTTTCGCCCGGCTTTCGCGCGACTTTAGCCGCTTCGGAGGTGCTTATTGGCCCGCTGACCAGACCGGACGTGTGTGTGAGCAAATCCCGAATCGTGATTTCGCGGTCCGCCGGCACTGTATAAAACTGCGGCGACGCGGGCGTTGCCGGGTTCGCACCGGCCGGCGCCGGGGTTGACTGGCGGGCAACGGCCACTTTTATATTTTTGAACTCGGGGATGAATTTCGACACCGGGTCGGTAAGCCGCACTTTTCCTTCTTCCATCAGCATCATGATGGCAACGCCGGTAATCGGTTTCGACATCGAGGCCATGCGGAAAATCGCATCCGATGCCATTGGCTTCTTCGTTTCGATGTCCATGGACCCGTGCGTCTCAAAGTACGCCACGCGGCCGTTGCGAGCCACCAGCGTGACGGCCCCCGAAATGTCTCCCGCGTCGATGCGGCGTTGAAGCATCTGATGAATTCTCTTCAAACGTTCAGCGGAGAAACCGACCTCTTCGGCTTTCACATGGGGTAGTTGCGCCCCCACCAACGGGATGGCGAAGAGCATAAGGAAAACGAGTTTCTTCATGTTTTCTCCTAATAGGTTTTGCTGAATCCGTTGCGGGTATTGGTTACGGTAAAGGCGCCATCCTGTTGTGCCGAGATCTTGAGAAAGTAGGCGCGTCCGTTGTGCTCCGGAGCCGGAGGTACTTGCTGGCCCTGAGGCGGCGGTGTGAAGGGCGTCACCGGCATGGTCTCCAGCGGCTGATCGAACAAGTTCGCGATGAACATTCCGGGGACTGTGTACTCCTGGCCTCCGAGTTGCGAAAAGTGGACCTGCCAGACGTCCTCGACACGCGGCGCGCTGAAGAAGATTTTCATGGCCTCCGGTGGTGCGCCTTTGCGAGTGCCGTTGTTGGTGACAACCACTTTGGGATTGACCGCATTGACCAGGAATTCCCCGTTGACGTTGCCGTGGCGGCCGGCGAGCAGCAGGTCCACTGTGCCGATGCGATTGTTCGGGCACATCAGATCGAATTGGCGGTTCAGCGTCAGATCGCCCAGGTGCATGGTTCGGAATTTTCCGAAAGTAATGACGCTGCCGAGAGACTGGTCGTCCTCGGTCAGGTTGACACCGGTCTGAGGCGTGAAGTTGGCACAAAAGCGATTCGGAGTGGCCTTGCCCTGCAGCGGAGTTTGAATGACCTGCATGGCGGAGGTCGCCACACGCCAGTCCAGACCGGCCACGGGAATCTTATCGCCGGGTTTCGCGACCGTGTGTTTGGTTTTGGTGAAGAGCTCTTTATAGCCGCCTTGTAGAAACGCGTCGGTGGCTGCGTTGGGCTGAGTGTTGGGGCCGTGATCGATGAACTCCATTATCGGGATACGCGCCGCGAGCTCGGCGAGGCCGCCGATGTGGTCACCGTGGTAGTGGGTGGTGATGAGGTGATCGATTCTGGTCAGGCCGGCGTCTCTAGCCGCGGCCACAATGCGCTCGGCATCGCGTATGGCCCCCGCGCCGGCGTTTCCCGAATCGATGAGCATCGACTCACCGGAAGGTGTGACGAAAAGCACGGCGTTGCCGCCCTCGACATCCACGACGTAGATGTCCAGGGTTGTTCGCGCGGTCCTCGTTTGTGCCGTGGCGATCGTTGAGGAAAGCAATAAAACCAAAACGACAAGGAACATTCTCGAGCGCATTCAATTCCTCCTGGCGGTGCAAATCGAACCCGCATCGTATGTTCAGCGAACTGATCTGTCAATTTCTCTTGTGAAGAGGAATGAGCCGCGGATTACGCGAATTACGCGGCTCGTTCCTTCCTCTACAACAAATTCTTGTCATGCCGCTCAGGCGGACATAGAGTAAGGGAACCATGAGCAAAAACAAGAATCGAAAAAAGATTTCCCGCCGGAAGTTTCTCAAGGGAACGGGGGCTGCATTTGCGGTTGCGACTGCGGCGCCCAAACTCGAGGCGCAGCGTCCCGCAAGCACCTCGCCGGCCGCCGTGGTCGACCCGTCGGTGCCACGGACGACCATTCGCGTGGTGATCAACGGCGCAGAGCGGCGTATCGAAGTGGAAGATCGCTGGACTCTGGTCGAACTGCTGCGCGATCACCTGCAACTCACCGGAACAAAGATCGGCTGCGACCGCGGCGAATGCGGAGCCTGCACCGTGCTGCTGGACGGCAAGCCTGTTTACTCCTGCAGCAATCTGGCGGTTTGGGCTGACGGCCGGTCGGTCCAAACAGTCGAGGGGCTCGCCGAGAACGGGCGGCTCGATCCGCTGCAGCGGTCATTCATCGAGCATGACGGCCCGCAGTGCGGATTCTGCACATCCGGACAACTGATGGCCGCCAAGGGATTGCTCACGCGCAACCCGCATCCCACAGCGGACGACGTCCGCGCGGGTCTGACGGGCAACCTGTGCCGCTGCTCCAACTACAACCACTATGTGGAGGCCGTGCTGGCGGCTGCAAAAGGAGGTGCGCGATGAGACGGCAAACGAACGCGCCCATAAAACCACTGAAGACCATCGGCCATCCGACACCTCGCATCGACGCGGTCGCGCGAGTCACCGGCAAGGCCACATACAGTAATGATGTCAAGCTGCCGGGCATGCTCTATGCCCGCATGCTCCGCAGCCCGCACCCGCACGCGCGGATTCGGCGCATCGATCTTTCCAGGGCGCAGGCGCTACCCGGCGTCAAGGCAATCCTCACTCAAGAGAATTGCAAGGTCGTGTGGGGCGCCGGCGGGATTTCGGGCGGACAGCAGTACAACGATGAGATCAAGAAAATCACGAAGCACCGGCGTTATGCGTTCAACAACCCCGTGCGCTTCGTGGGCGATCCGGTGGCAGCCGTCGCGGCCGTGAACCGGCACGTGGCGGAAGAGGCACTGCGACTGATCGACGTCGATTACGAAGTCCTCGGCTTCGTGCTCGAGCCCGAGGAGGCGTTGAAGCAGGGCGCCGTCCAGATCTGGCCCGAAGGCAATCTCTCGCTCACCGCTCAGAACCAGGCGCAGCCGCAGCGAACGCGGCGGGGAGACGTCGAGGAAGGCTTTGGCGCATCGGATCTCGTGTTCGAGGATCGCTATTCCACGGCCTTCGTTCACAACGCGCAGATGGAGCCGCGGGTGTGCGTCGCGACCTGGGATGCGGACAAGCTGACGCTCTACACTCCGACGCAGGGCATCTCGAACTGCCAGACCGACACGGCTCGAGACCTGGGAATTCCTGTCGAGAAAGTGCAGATCGTCTGCCAGTACATGGGCGGCGGATTCGGCAACAAGAACCAGAATCAGGATACCGACCTTATTACTGCCATGCTTGCCAAAGAAGCCGGCGCTCCCGTCAAGCTCGAGCTTTCGCGGAAAGAGGATTTCATAGGTGTCCACGGCCGCTGGCCGACCGTTCAGTATTACAAGGTTGGCGTCAACCGCGACGGCCTGCTGAAAGCGATTCAACTGCGGGGATACAGCGGCATGGGACCTTACCGGAAAAATTCGGGCGCGATCGGCGGCATGGATCTTTATCAGTGCCCCAACATCGAGAGAGTGGTCTATCCCGTCTACACCAACAAAACGGTGTCGGGAAACTTCCGCGGGCCCGAGTATCCGCAAGGCTTCTACGGCATCGAATCGATGATGGACGATGTCGCCTACAAGCTGAAGATGGATCCGGTGGACTTCATCCTGAAGAACATGACGCGGAAGGCCAACGACGAAGTCCCTTATACCAACTACAGCCTCGAAGAGTGCATCCGCCGCGGCGCAGAGGTTTTTGAGTGGAAGAAGCGCTGGCATCCGCAGCCGGGCTCGGACCCGGGTCCGATTAAACGCGGAGCCGGGGTTTCGTTTATGGCGTTTCGATCGGCGCTGGGCCGCAGCAGTGCCGAGATCCGGCTCGACGCGAAAGCTCAGTACACGGTGTTTGTCGGCGTAACCGACGTCGGCCCCGGGGCCAAAACGACGATGGCGATGATTGCCAGCGAAGCGCTCGGTGTGCCGTTGTCGAAAATCCAGGTCGTGTGGGGCGATACGGACCGATGTCCGTACTCGGTCGGCGAGTCCGGCAGCCGCACGACGATTCAAACGGGCCAGGCGGTCATTGAGGCTGCGGAGGCGCTCAAACAGCAGATCGCCGAAAAGGGTTTACCGAAAGGCACGAACACGCTTAAGGGTTCAGCATCACCTAATCCGGTGCTTGAAGGCAAAGTACGGGCCGCGTTTGGAGCGCACTTCGTGGAAGTGGAGGTCGATGCCGAGCTCGGCCGCGTTCGTGTCCTCAAGTACCTCGCGGTTCACGACAGCGGGCGCATCATGAATCCCCTCACGGCCACAAGCCAGATCAAGGGCGGCGCCACGATGGGAATTGGAATGGCGCTGCACGAAGACCTGCTGTACGACCGCCGGAATGGCCAGCCCCTGACGGCGGGATTCTACGGCGCGCGGCTTCTCACGCATCGCGATGCGCCGGAGATCGAGGTGATCTTTATCGAAAGCGACGACGGGTACGGACCGTATGGCGCAAAAAGCATCGGGGAGTCCAGCAAGGTTCCGGCAGTTGCAGCCGTTGCCAATGCAGTCTTCAACGCGATCGGCCGACGCATGAAGGATCTGCCGATCACTCGCGACAAAATTCTGGGAGCACTCGCATGAAAACATTTACCAATTCCAATGCTCGTGATCTCCAGCAGGCGGTGACACTCGTCCAGCAAACGCATCGGGACGGTAAAGCCGCCTCGTTTGTCGGCGGCGGAAGCGACCTGCTGGGTCTTGTGAAAGAACGCCTCGTCGCGCCGGACGTGCTGGTCAATCTGAAGACCATCAAAGGGCTCGATCAGGTCACGCCGGCCGCCGGTGGAGTCAACATAGGCGGTCTCATCACGCTCGACACGCTGAGCCACAATCCGGTCATTCGCCGCGATTACGCTGTACTGGCGGAGGCCGCCGAAACGGTGGCGACACCGCAGATCCGCAACGTCGGGACACTGGCGGGCAATGTGAACCAGCGTCCGTGGTGCTGGTATTTTCGAAATGGCTTCCCGTGTTTCAAGAACGGCGGGAACACGTGCTTCTCCTTTGGCGGTGAAAACCAGTTCCACGCGATCTTCGGCGGTGGGCCGAGCTACATTGTCCATCCGTCGGATACCGCAGTTGCGCTCGTGGCCCTGGAAGCGAAATTCCGGATCGTGGGCCCGTCGGGTGAACGTCTGCTGCCCGCTGCCGATTTCTTCGCCTTGCCGCAGCAGAACCCGGCTCGTGAAAATGTGCTGGGACCCGAAGAAGTACTCGCTGAAGTTCAACTGCCATCGGCGCGGCCGGCAACGCGCAGCACCTATCACAAGATCATGGACCGCGAGGCGTGGACGCACGCCGTTGTGAGCGCGGCCATCGTGCTCGAGATGGAGAAGGATGTGTGCCGGAGTGCGCGGATCGTGCTTGGAGGCGTGGCGCCCATCCCGTGGCGGCTGCCCGAAGTCGAGCGAATGCTCGCGGGCCAGCGCGTCACGGAGGCGCTGGCAGCCCGCGCCGCCGAGACCGCCCTCGAGGGCGCAAAGCCGCTCGCGAAGAATGCCTACAAGGTGCCGCTGACCAGGGGCGTTGTACGCCGCACACTGCTGGATCTTGCCAGCCGCGCGTGAATGAGTTCACTGTAGCGGCGCTCTATGAGCGCCGGTTTTCCGGCGGTCATAGACCGCCGCTACAGTACACCCCTCATTGTGACCGACCGAAGTGATCCCGAATTGATTGCCGCTTGCCTGGATGGAGATGGCGAGGCCTGGGAAGCTCTCGTGCAGCGGTACAAGCGATTGATTTATTCCATCCCCTTCAAGTGGGGACTGCCGCGCGAAGACGCGATGGAAATCTTTCAGGCGGTCTGGTTGGATTGTTTTCAGGAATTACACTCTCTGAGAGACGTGGACCGGTTACAAGCGTGGCTCGTTCGGATTGCAGTAAGGAAATGCTATAGATTTGCCGAAAACAGACGTGGAGCCCCCGCGAGCGTGGAGCTCACGGAAACGGATCTGAAAGAGGATCCCAGCGCGGGGTTTGTCCAGCGCCTTGAACAGGAACAGGTGATCCGGGATGGAATCAACAAGTTGAGCCCGCGTTGTAAGCAGGTTATCGAGGCTCTGTTTTTCGAGGAGCCGATGCCAAGTTATGCCGCGCTCGCTGCACGCCTGGGATTGTCTGCCAATTCGATCGGTTTTACGCGCGATCGTTGCCTGGAGCGTCTGGGGACATTGCTAGGGGATTTGGGGTATGCGTACTGAATTTTTTCGCCACATACTTTCGCCCTCCGGAGCAACCACTTAATCAAGTTGGAGGGCCACATTATGTCGGCTAAGTACAAGAATCATATAGCAGTTTCAACGCTGTTCGAGCGGGCCAGGACGAAAACCGAACTCGATATGACGTCCCAGAATCACCTTAGAGAGTGCGAATTCTGCCGCGGAAGGCTGAGCTGGATGGAGACCGCGTCGGGTCTGGGCGCCAAGGAGCCGTCATACGAACCTCCCAAGTCTGTGATGGACAATGTGCTGAGTCTGGGCCGGCCTTCGCGCCTGAAGCAACTGCGCAACTTCGTAGTGGCTTCCCTGACATTTGACAGTTTCAAAGATCTTGCTTCGGTCCCCGTCCGCACAGAGGGAGCTACGGCCCGGCAGATGACATACGAAGCCGAAGAGTTCGAGATTGGCCTCTGGCTGCGATGGTCCGGAGACCGAACCCTGACGCTTACCGGACAGGTGCTCAGCAAAACCGCCGGACCGATCAAAGACTCATCCGCACATGTCGATCTTGTCATCGATGGCGATCACATCAAGACGGCAACTTTGAGTCCATGGGGAGAATTCTCATTTCCCGACCTGCCGCAGACTCGGTTTGGCCTGCACGTTTCTTTTCTGGACCGCGTGCTGCGTATTCCATCTATTCTGTTAGTAGATGAGGAAGGAAGTTAGCGGCAACGCCTCAACTCTCGGCGAGGTCGTCGACGAACTTTGTCAGATTCAAACCGCCGAAGAGCTGTTCAATTGGAAACACCAGCGTGAGATCACTGTCGGTCTGATCAGCGCCGTGATGGTCGAGGTGCGGCGTCTGCTCGACCGCGCCGAATTCGATTCGGCCGGCCGTCTTTCGGAGTGGTGCCTCTTGCTGGTCCAGGGCCTGCCCGATGCCGCCATCAGGGCCAGCGCCACCGTCACCAAGGGTATTGCGCTTGCCCGGATGAACGAACACGCCAAAGCGCTCCCCTACTACGACCAGGCGCTCGAGCTCTACGAGCTGGCCGGCGATGAATTGCACGCCGCGAAGGTTCGAATGAGCCGCATGTCCACCTATTCGCATCTTTCGCGGTACGAAGAAGCGCTCTCCGATGCAGAGATCAGTAACGAAGTGTTTACCAGGCTGGGACAGAAGCGGCTTCTGGCGAGAAACTGCAACAATCTCGGCGAGGTCTTATTCCGGCTCGATCGCTTCAAGGAATGGCGCGCCACGCTGGACCGGGCGGCGTCATTACTGAAAGAGCTGGGCGACCGCCAGTCACTCGCCATGGTCTACATGAACCATGCCGTGGTTGTCACGAGCCTGAATATCCCCTCCGAAGCGTTCCGATATTACCGATTATCGAGACAACTGGCCGAGGAAACCGGCCAGACATGGCTCGCCACTGTCTGTAACTACAACCTCGGCTATCTCCACTATGGTCAGGGCGAGTATACAAAGGCCCTCGATATCCTGACGGACACGCGCGGCGCCCTTCGGACGGACCCATGGTACGTTCCACTCTGCGACCTTACCGAGAGCGAAATCTACCTGGAGATGAACATGTACCGCGAGGCGGCTCGCCTTGCGGAGGCTGCATATAACGCTTTCGAATCCACTGCAAAGCCCTTTGAGATGGCAAAGGCGCTGGCCGTTATGGGCATTGCGCACAGCCAGCTTCGCGAATTCAAACAAGCGGCCATGTTGTTCGAGCGGGCCAGGACGATGTTTCAAGACCAGGGAAACGACGTCCGCGCTGCCGCGACGGATTTGTACAAGGGCATCATGTGCCTGCAGCTCGGCCAGTATTCTGAAGCGAGACTGATCGCTCAACAGGCATACGAAACCTTCATGAAGGCGGACATCAAACCCAGAGCTGCTTTCGCCCAGATCGTTTCAGCAAGAGCAGGCCTGAAGGCCGGAGATTTGGAAGCCGCATCGCGCGATGCGGCAGTCGCGACTTCGCTATATAAAAAATCGCCCTCGCCGTGGGTCGGCCCGCAGCTGCATGCTGTCCTTGGCCAAATACATCTGGCTCGCGGCGCTCTGGAGGACGCGCGCAGCGAGTTTCGCAAGGCTATCGAGGAACTGGAGCGAGTGAGAGCGAACATCGCGCCCGATGAGTTGCGTCTCAACTTCCTGAAAGACAAGGTTCCCGTCTACGAACTGCTTCTGAACACCGATCTGCGATTGGGAGACCCCGCCCGCCAACGAGAAGCCCTGGAAACCGCCGAGAGAGCCAAGTCCCGAACACTCGTTGACCTTTTGGCAGGGAGCATTGATTCCCTGAGGAGTGTCACCTGGTCTTCAGTGGAAGATATTCAGGAAGTGCTCGCGCCCGATGCCGCACTGGTCGAGTACTTCATGACCGGCGACAAGGTGATGGCCTTTTGCCTGTCACCGCAGAGATTCGAAGTCATTGAAGAGATCTGTTCGCGCGACGCGGTGAAGAAACGATTCGAGCTGCTGCGGTTTCAGTTTTCCCGACTCAGCGTCCACGCCGCTGTCGCGAAAGAGAGAGAGGCCACGTTCCTGCTGAACGTCCAGGACCATCTGGCGGAGCTTTACAGGATGCTTATTGGTCCTCTCGATGGGTTTCTCGCCGACCGGAAATCTCTGGTATTTGTACCGTTCGATTTCCTGCACTATCTGCCGTTTCACGCCCTTTTCGATGGCGCCACCTATCTGACAGATCGTTTCACGATCAGCTATGCGCCCGCCGCCACGATCTATCGGCTTTTCAAGACGAAACTGGTCGCCGTCAATGGACCTGCCCTGTTGTTCGGTGTCCCGGACGCACGTACCCCCTTCATAACGGACGAGATTGAAAGTATCGGCTCCGTTCTGCCTGATGTCCGGGCCTACGTCGGCGCTGAAGCCACACGGGATCGGCTGACTCGCGAGATGACCAGCGCGCGGTTGATCCACATCGCGAGCCATGCGCTCTTTCGGCCCGACAATCCGATGTTCAGCTCCATACAGCTCCACGATACGGCGCTCAACTTCTTCGATATCTATAACCTTCGCACGTCAGCCGCCCTGGTCACGTTGAGCGGCTGCGGCACCGGCTTGAGCAGCGTTGTCGCGGGCGATGAATTACTGGGACTTGTCCGTGGATTCCTTTACGCGGGCACCACGTCCGTCCTGATCAGCCTGTGGGACGTCAATGACCGGACGACGTCGGATCTCATGAGGTACTTCTATGGCCATCTGGCCGAGGGACAGCCGAAGAGTCAATGCCTTAGGCTGGCTATATCGCGCCTCAGGCAAGAACACCCCCATCCCTACTACTGGGCGCCTTTCCTGCTGATGGGCGACCCCAGCTAAACGCGGGCTAAGCGCGGGGTAATTCGGGGACAGACGCATAAATCACCTAAATTCAAAGGTCCTTGATCGAATTTAGGTGATTTATGCGTCTGTCCCCGAATTACCCCTCTGCTTTAGCCCGCGCTCAAAAAAAATCACCACCCCCCATACTTTCGCAGGCTTCCCCAATCACTTAACTCAGTGAATCGAGCTAAATCTTTCAAAATACGAAAGGGAATAACAATGAATTCACAAGCGATCGACAGCACCATCGTCCTCGAAATCGAAGAACTGGAAGCCAAAACTGCTCCTCAGTCCAGCGCCAGTTTCCTCGACTAAGCGAGCTTAAGCGCCGCTTGCGTTCCGGCTGGGAGTTCTGGCTTGCCAGGCACCTCCCAGCCGTTTCCCTCACCCCCGCCGCCGCAAATCCGCTTTCACCGACTCACAAGCGTCTGTGTTTGGGCATCCCAATGAAGAATCAGGCAGTCCGTGCATGACTCGCCGGTGCCGTATACTCCGACGAGGTCCCGCGTCCAGCCGGGAACCAGAAACGAGACGTCTTTGGGTACGTCCGGTTCGCGATAGGGGAAATCAAAAATGAGGATTTGCGTCGGTTGATGGGACCGCAGCAGTTTCAAGAGCTCGTTTGTTGGAGCCGCGCGCAGCTCGAATTGGCGGTCTTTCTGGAACCACAGGTAAGACAAATTCACAACGAGAAACGCAGAAGCGAACGCAATCCGAAGCTTTGGATTCTGGAGCTGGGCGTAGAGCCAGGCAAGCAGCCAGACAAAAACCATCGACGCCGTGTAGACCTGCCGGCTGGGCAGGTAACCGGAGTAGGTCAGGAACATATAGGGCAGCAAGGTCAGAGTCACAGTGGCTATCGCAGCGCCCACGGGACGAGCCTTGGGCCAGCGACGGAGATCGATGCGGAAGAGGACAAGGATCACAACCAGCCAGGGCCACAAGAGTCGAAGCAGTGTCCGGCCCACAACCATTGCCGCCTGCGGGCCGATGACATACACATTCTTCTGAATGAAATGATTTGTCGACCACGTGTGGAGAAAAACCGCAACGAAGATCGCAACGGGAATGAGCAGAATGCCGTAAGCCGGCGGAAAGAGTTTCTTACGCTGCTGCCATTGCAACGCCGGCACGAGCGCCAGAACCATCAGCGCCGATTCTTTGGAAAAGAGCGCGAGGAAAAAGAAGACCGCGCTCCAGAAATATCGGTGCTTCAGCCACGCAAGCAACGTGCATAGAACGAAGAGCCCCTGCAGTGTTTCGCCCATCCCCGTGATCCACATGACGGCTTCCTGCGGCGCCTGAAACACGGCAAACATCGCCGCACCTGCGAAAGCGACGACCTTGTCGCGCGTGGTCAACATCAAGAGGCGTGAAAAAAGAAAAGCATTTATGAAATGCAGCAGGATGTTGAACGCGTAGAAAAACTCGTAACGGAAGCCGAACACACTTTTCAGGAGACCATACAAGGCGATGCTGGTCGTCCGGAAATTCATGGGCGGGATTGTGAACAGGAAGAAGAAGTCCTGCTTCAGTTTGTCGGACCACTCCAGCAGAACGTAATCATCTGCGATAAAGCCATTGTTGAGGACGGGCGCATAGGCAGCAAGGCAGAGGAGAGCAAGCAGAAGTGCGAACGAGAGATTTCTCACCGGACGATTCAACCCCCGCCCGAAACATCGAGCGCGGATATCGTCTCATACTATGGGGCTAGGCAACTCCGCGGGAATCGAAGCTTTCCGGCTTTGAGCGGTCCGCTGGCAGGAATTCGTCGATCGAGGAGTCTGGCGTCAGGTATGTGCCGCCATTTTCGAGGTCGCCGATCTGCTCCCCGTCCATCAAGTTAAATTGCTGGCGAAAGGCATCATACTGGACCTTTACAAATTGCATAACAGCCTCCATCCGTCGTTATCGGCAGGGTCACGCCCGGACATTAGGGCTTTTTCTTACTATAGTCGACACATCTCTTCTCTGTCGATACAGTCGGCCCGGATAAGCGTTTCCCAGCCTACTCGTGAGCACACAGAATACCAGCACTGCTAAGGCACCGAAATTGCGAGTCTGAAAGAGGGCGGGCTCGCGTTAGCATTATTCTGACGTCAAAGTTTGAGAGCTGTATTAACTTTCGAGTTATCCTAAATAGGAATGGACAATCTGCATGATATCTTCCGATCGCCAGCGTAGGGTAAGAAGAAAGATCGCCGAGATATTCCATTCACAAAATGAAGAGTGGATCACTGCGATATCGATGACAATTGACGCGATGTATCAGCAGTTCATTCGAGAACGTGAAGACAGTGCAAACAACGATGGCTCGCTCGAAAAGATCGTCGTGGGGGACGCAAACATGGTTCGAGGACACAGGCGCGGGGTCGGCCGCGTTGCTTAGTGTCTGCTCTCGCAAATCTCTCCGGAAAGCACAAACCGGACTGTCGCTTTCCATATCGCAATTCGCCGATTATTTCCGAATTTTTACGAATTTTGCAGAAGCCGTGACTCGCTTTGACCCGATTGTCCGACAATAGTTGGGCGTCTGATTGGCTAAATCAGAATGGTCTTAATCTCACCAAGATGGGGAGTGCTGATGAGTGACGAAAACATTCGAAATATGCCCTCCGAGCAGGGCGATCCCGACCTGGGCCGGCAGCTTTCTTCGGCCCGCCTTCTGGCAGGATTGACTCAGAACGATATTGCGGAAAAGGTCGGAGTCAGCCGGCAGCACATTTCGAATATCGAAACAGGAATTACAAGCCCAACGGTTCGAGTATTGCGTGACTATCTACACGCTTGCGGCACGGACCTGGCGAAGTTTTTCTACGGGCCTCTTCCGACGGACCAGACACCGCGCCAGCGCGAGTATCATCGCAAGCTTCAGGCCCTGCTGGAAAACCCCCCGATTTCGCCGGTCATTACCAAGATTCTCGACTCGTTCATGTCGTCCATGCAGTCTTCGCTGACAGCGCTGGTTCAACCGGTTCGCGTCCAGGCGCGCCGCAGCCGCACCCAGAACATCAGGAAAGACAGGCAGCGGAAGTAGACCTGAAAAAGCAGTTGATCCCGTGATGTCACCACGATAATTTTGGCCCTAGTCGGAAAAAATCCTTACCGTTCGTTTTGATCTACGCCTCAGCACGGAGTCGGGGCGCTTCAGCGTCAGCGCAGGACTCGGAATCCAAAGCCGAACAACCTGCACAGACTTTTGCGAAAGGGCTAAATTTATGTCTGGTGAGACCGAGGAACTGAAGCGGAAACTTGAGGAGATGCTCACCTCGAGCGACAAAGAGTGGGTCAATTCGGTGACAGTAACGCTGAGCGCGATGCATCGCCAATTCGAACTGGAACGGCAGGGCCAGAAAAGCATTGCTCCCTTCAACCCATACGGGGTTCCCAAACGTCAGATCGGCATCCTTTACTGGAAACGTTCACAAGACAGGTTCGGATGCAATCTCGCGGAACCGGGGTTCGTTCTTCTTATTTTTTGACCCGTCCTCCCGCCGTGAAACACCACACGGCGGGAGATCCCTATCCTTTTAGTTGCGGCCTGAACAGCTCTTCCGCGATAAAACCTGCCATGCTGTTTGCTTCGTCATCTATTCCGGCCTTGTGCCAATTCTACTAGCGCGCACCGAGTAGCCCATTTTCGTCTGCATGCAGGGGAATTCCGCCCTAGCTGGGCTCCGGTCCGTCGGCCTTCCGAGCGAGAAAACTTTGCTGCGCCTGCTATATAAAACCCGTTCGCCACTCGGGTACGTCCCGTGCAATTTAGAATTGCCGTGTGCTATTTCCGATTGCAGACGAAATTCGTCAGCTCAGCGCTGCCGAGATCGTCTCGCCGCGCCGCCGGCGACACATCGAACTCATGAATAGATGGCAAGCAGGTTGTTATGAAAAGACGTTTGTTTACATCCAATCCTCAGCGTACTCTCCTCATCACCTTCATCGCCTTAGCTTCCGTCCTCTTTCATCTCCACAGGACCTCGGCCCAGACTTCGGCTTTGGCAAGTCTTGCGGCATCGATGCAGTCGGGGACATGGGCGGAGCTTCAAACCAGTAATCTCAATGCCACGTTCTCGAGTTCGGACGCGGGGGGCGGGGCTTCCGGCCAGATCATCGGTTATACCGACGACGCCGTCTGGGATCCGGCTTCCCGTCAGGTCTTCTTCCTCGGTGGCGATCACAACTGGAGCGTCCCAACGACGGTCAAATTTGTGAGCTATTCGGAAGCCACCAACTCCTGGCAAAGGCGGCCAACGCCTTCCTGGGCGTCGGGGGTCGTGCACGGCTACCACCATAACGCGATTGATACGGCAACCGGAACTTTTTATCATCGGCCGTTCAGCGTGCAGGTCGTGCACCGATACAACATTTCATCCCAAACCTGGGATCAGCCGGCCATGGCCGCCTTCCCCTTCACCAGCGACTACAACAATTGCTGCGATGCGTTCGAGTATTTCCCCGAATTGGGAGGTCTGGTCTGGGTCAGCGGCAGCCAAAGCGTCTATCTCTATCGGCCCTCCACCAATCAATGGTCCACCCTTGCCACCAATCTCAACATCGGCGGCACCTGGCATTCGGCCAGATACAATCCGGTTCGCCAGGTGATGATCTTTTATAGCGAGATGACCGGAGCGCTCTACAAGCTGTCCAGCTCCGGACAAGTCACCCGGCTTGGGAACCCGCCCATTTCCCTGTACAACAGTTTGGTGGGGCCCTTGACCGTGGATCCCGTCAGCGGGAAATATCTGGCACTCACGCCGAATGGGAGTCAGTTCTATACCTACGATGTGCAGACAGATGTATGGCAGGCGCAATCGACTTCGACAAAACCGAGCTTTGATCCGTTTATTGTCGCTACTCCAATCAGCACCTACGGCGTGAACATGTTCGTTTCCTGTGCCAACGGGGCGGCTCCTTGCCATGTCTATCTTTATAAGTTTTCCGGAGGCAGCCCCCCACCACCGCCTCCTCCCGGCGACACGACCCCGCCGACCGTGTCGGTCTCTTCGCCCGCGGCGGGTTCCACCGTCTCCGCAACAACCACGGTTTCCGCAAACGCCTCGGATAACGTGGGTGTGGCAGGCGTGCAATTCAAGCTGGATGGTGCCAATCTCGGCGCCGAGGACACGACTTCCCCCTACTCGGTCTCCTGGAACACCACCACCGCTTCCAACGGCTCGCACACGCTCACCGCCGTGGCCCGAGATGCCGCCGGCAATCAGGCCACGTCCGCATCCGTGACCGTCACCGTGAGCAATGCCGCTCCCACGTTTGACTTCTCGCTCGCCAATGGAGGCAACCGCACCGCCGTTCAGGGCCAATCCGCATCCAATACGGTCACCGCCACTCTCGTATCGGGTACGGCTGCCTCCGTCTCCTTTTCCGCCTCCGGTCTGCCGTCCGGCGCCACGGCGTCCTTTTCTCCGGCGTCCTGTCTTCCCACCTGCACCTCGACTTTAACCATCTCGACTTCGGCGTCTACTCCTACAGCAACGTCGACGATTACGGTGACCGGAACCTCCGGCTCACTGTCTCACACCACGGCATTCACCTTGACCGTCAGTGCGGCGGCGTCTTCATCCTTCACTCAGAAGTGCGCTCAGACCGGCGTGCTCAACTGTTTCAGCTTCGACAGCACGAGCAGTCTCTATTACGCCTGGCCGTCGGGAACCCAGTGCGATGCCGTTTTTGCCGGACAGACCAACAATGGCTTCGGGCTGGACCGCAGCGGCCCCGGCAACACCGTCGCCGTCATTCAAAATGGGCAGTGTGTCTATCCCCAGATCGACACGACAAATCCGCATTCCGGCACCGGGTCCCTGAAGTTCACCATCCCCTCCAACAGCAGCGCCAATTCGAGCGGCTATTTTGCCGAACCGTTCAAGCGCTATGCCGATGGCACATTTCCTTACATTGGACCGGGATCCCCGTTAGGCAGTGTGGTGTATTTCCAGTTCTACCAGAAGGTCGATCCGAATTTTGTCGGCACCAACTATCTATGTACGGGAGGAGATTGCAGCGGCTGGAAACAGGTCATCTGGTACGGCAATCCCCCCAATGGTTCCAGCAGCAGTCTCCTGGAATCCACGATGATTAACGGTTGGCAGCGCGGTGTTCCTCAAATGTACGGCCAACAAGGCTCGGACGACTACGGCATCGAGGATGTCGCGGGTTGCACGTATGCGAAGGCCACAAGTCAGGGGGGCTCTGGGTCTGGTTTCAACTCGCAGCCTAATTATTCCGCTCCCCTGAATCCGACCTGCGCCCATTATCCGGCGAACCAATGGGTCGAATTCACCGGCCGCCTCGAGATTCGTGGGACAGCCAACTCCCCGTCCAGCCGCATTCAACTGTGGGTTAACGGGCAGTTGGTTCTCGACTACGGGGCCGCACGAGTCGACTGGTCCGGACCCGATGGCACAGGTTATGGCCAATTCCTGATGTCGCCCTATCACACCAATAAAGATCCCAATCAGGCTCATCCGGTCGGTTACACCTGGTTTGACGATCTGATCATCTCAACCCAACCGATTGCCATGGGCAGCGGCAGTCCGCCGCCGTCGGATACGACGCCACCGACAGTCTCGATCAGCAGCCCGGCGACCGGTTCCACCGTTTCGGGCACCATCACGGCGACATCGACAGCTTCAGACAACGTCGGAGTCGTAGGCGTTCAATACAAACTCGATGGCGCCAATCTGGGAGCCGAGGATACGGCCTCGCCCTATTCGACGAGTTGGAATACCACCAGCGCTTCCAATGGCTCGCACACGCTCACCGCCGTCGCTCGCGATGCCGCAGGCAACCGCACCACCTCCTCGCCCGTGACTGTCACCGTGAGTAATACCACTCCGGACACGACGCCGCCGACTGTCTCCATCACCAACCCTGCGAACGGCTCTACCGTTTCGGGCACGATCACGGCCACATCGACAGCTTCTGACAATGTCGGAGTCGTCGGCGTTCAATACAAACTCGACGGCGTCAATCTGGGAGCCGAGGATACGGCCTCGCCCTATTCGACGAGTTGGAATACCACCAGCGCTTCCAATGGCTCGCACACGCTCACCGCCGTCGCTCGCGATGCCGCAGGCAACAGCACCACTTCCTCGCCCGTGGCTGTCACCGTGAGTAATACCACTCCGGACACGACGCCACCGACTGTCTCCATCACCAGCCCTGCGAACGGCTCTACCGTTTCGGGCACGATCACGGCCACATCGACAGCTTCTGACAATGTCGGAGTCGTCGGCGTTCAATACAAACTCGATGGCGCGAATCTGGGCGCCGAAGATACGGCCTCTCCCTATTCGACGAACTGGAATACGACCACCGCTTCCAATGGCTCGCACACGCTCACCGCCGTCGCTCGCGATGCCGCAGGCAACCGCACCACCTCCGCCGCCGTCACGGTGACCGTGAGTAATACTGCGCCCGATACGACGCCGCCGGCAGTCTCCATTACTAGCCCTGCGAACGGCACCACGGTTTCAAGCACGATTACGGCTTCGGCCACCGCTTCCGACAACGTGGCAGTGGTTGGCGTTCAATTCAAACTCGACGGCGCAAATTATGGAGCCGAGGATACGACCTCTCCATATTCGACATCGTGGAACACGACCACTGTCTCTAATGGCTCGCACACGCTCACAGCCATCGCTCGAGATGCCGCCGGCAACCAGACGACCTCTTCCCCAGTCGCGGTGACCGTGTCTAACTCGGCCGCTGGGCCCGCAAAGTGGACCGGCAGCGGCCGGATCAACGTCCCGGGCGGTCTCGGCTATTTCGGTTTCTTTATCACCCGCGCCGCCGATGGCACCTTGAGCGGTCAGCTCGAGTATTACTTCGACGGCACCGGCTTCGACTTTGACGCTCCCAATATGCTGACGCTCACCGTGACCGGCAATAAGGCTGTGATCACCGGCACGGGCATGGAACGCTTTGGTAACGGTGCCTGGAGCGGTCCATACAACTTCACCGCGACCGTCCAGGACCTGGGAACCTCCGGCACAACCGACACCTTCAAAATCCAGATTTCCGATCCAGGTGCAACGTCCGCCGGCAGTGACACAACCACACTGATCTACGGAAACATCGTTAAGTACTATTAAGAATTTAGGAGAATCAGATGAAACGACATGACGCGATTCCGACAACAATGACTGTTCTTACACTGGCCATCTTGCTGCTGCCCGCATCTCTCTTCGGCCAGGCTTCCGGCGTGGCGGGCGCCGGTGCCGGTACGTTCCCCGCCAACACGGCACTGAGTGGCGTCACCTTGAGCGGCCTGAAATTCGGCATGGGTGTCCTCATTCCCGGTGACACGACCGCCAACGGCCAGCTTCAGGCCACGCTGTTGGGTACATCGGTCCTGGGTCAGCCGCAAAACATCGAAGTCGGGGGCGACGCCACCAGTGGCACACTTGGCACTGGCAGCCGAACCTTCTCCGGCACAGCCACGGTGGATATGGGCGATGGCACTCCGCCTCTCCTCAATGTGCCATTCACTGTGGCCGCTACGGCAGCGGGCCTCGTGCTGACCCTCGGCGCGACAACTTTGCCTGCGGCAACGCTGACTGCCGGGAGTATCACAATCAAATAAAAGTGCCGGCGATCCCGGCACACAGGCTGAACTCCAGGTCGGGT
>WNFT01000264.1_pt1 | contig 41134 bp, 52 predicted proteins | sample 5400191 | NCBI WGS metagenome assembly WNFT01 (sample SAMN13153359, study PRJNA577476) | soil metagenome | isolation source: 80 cm saprolite under Madrone tree | place: USA:California | collected 2016-06-14 | reverse complement strand
ACCGCCGCTTTTTTGCGGAGTCGATCACCCATTGCCGAAAGACTTTCTGTGCCCGCCGGGCTGCTTCCATCACCGGCTTGATCTCCGCTGTCGTCTTGAGCCGATTCGCCATCGATTGTTTTAATGTCGACCTGCGCCATGCCTCCCGAGATATTGCCTACGGTTCCTTCGACTGAGAAGTTGACCGTGTCGCCAACGGAGGGAGGCGTACCGTCAACGGATAATGAACTTATTGGCACACTGCACGTGGCGCCGCCGCCGTTGTCCTCGGTATCTTCATCTGCGCCCTGGTCGGCTTGATCTTCCGGGTCGTTCATCATATCAGCGCGCGACTGCATGATGCCGCCTTTAGCGCCTGAGTTTTTTTTGGGAGCGATCATAATGACGATTCCTTTCGCCATCTCTGGTTTACGCACCGCTCGGGTACCCGCCCAACGTCCCGCCCGATGGCGTCATGCCGCCTGAGCTAGAAATCTGGCGCTTGTTCTCGTTACCATGTGCTGACGCCTTTTTAGGAGGCGTAATTATATTGTCCCCCTTGGCTTGCGGGGTCCGATTCTGTTTTGATTGGTCTTTTGGCATTGTAGAATGGTGGTCGGGGGCTCCTCACGGAACCCGGAGCCCGTTCACGCCTTTCGGTAGATACGCTCTCTTGTTCCGACCATTTAAATTGTTACAGGTTCCACTGCGATTTGTGGCGAAGCGTGATGCCGAACATCGGGTTCAAAACTTCCCATCCGGCGAACGCTTTCCAGCTGAAGTTAACGAATTGACCGATAACATCGTACTTATCCGGTTTGCCGTTCACCATGACTTGCGGACTCCATGGTGTATTGCCTTGCAGGGCCGTAGCCCCAAACGCGTCCTTCCCGGTCACGGTGCACGAGTAGATACTTGCGCCTGCCGCCAGTGTGTTGACGTTCAGGTTCGAGTAGACGCCCTCGCCTTGCGCCAGGTTTTCGATAAACGGGGCAGTGGTAAGGAAGAAGCCGATCCCGTAAAGGTTATCAATCCACCCGGACCGGATCTGTTTACCGCCATGTGAAAATGCATCCGCTTGGATGAATGCAGAGTTGTTCGTCTCCAGGAATAAATCGGCTTGACCGTGCGGGCTGATGACTGCTGCGTAGCTTCCTTTAGCGGGTCCATTCTTTACCTTGGGCGCTTTATTGATCCGAAGGTTTGTAGTCGCCTGGATAATGTTCTTGATGGCCAATGCCGCCGCTGATGTCGTTACGGCGTCAAGGGTTGCAAGCGAGGTTGCACCACCAACGTAGCGTTTAAATAGACCGTATGGAGCGCTCAATGTCGACAGCGCAACGGTCGGCGTCGGCGCGTTGGTTCTGCAAGTTCTATCCCGTATCTGCTGATCGTACCAGAGCGCTGCCTCTTCACCGAACTGGATTGAACACGCTTCGCCAGTATCGTTAAATTCCGTATCATTCAAAAGGTCAGATACCTGCACGAAATCGTACCATTGCGAAAGCCCGATCGTGACAAACTCGAAGACCAGTTTCCGCGCGGCAGATACCAGAACACCTTCGGTAACGGCCTGGACATTGGCTGCGGTCGCAATAGGTATCCGAAAGAATCGAACAGAGTTGTTCCCATTGTTTTTCGGCAAAGGCCTTAGCTGGGCAAAATCGGCGAGGTGCACTTCGTCGATTGCATGGTCCAGCATCATGCGGCTGAAATAAACCTCGAATTCGTTCGGTCTATCAGCAAGGATCGTGACTGGCATAATGAAGTTAGTCTGTTAACCCGCGACGCAAGCGTTCCCGGAACTTTCCCATGTCCAGCTTCATCAGATCGTTATACGAGAGATCTGGACTTAGGTGGTGCGGGTCTGAGCTGCCGTTCGTGTATCCGGCGGGCGCGCTCGAAGCGATTGCGGTTAATCCGCGGGTGCGTTGAAGTTCTTGAGTAAGTTGTTGAATAGTCGCCTGTTGGCGTTCAATGACGAGTTTCTGTTTAACGATGTCGACGGCTGGCAACATCCCGAGAGCGAACTTCTTGAAAGCGTTCCCCATCGGGGTGCGATTCAAAAATTCGACCATAGACTTTCCAAAAGAGGAATTATGGTCCCGGAATGTTTTGGCTATCTCCTGATCAATCGGATCTTGGCTGGTCTTGCAGCGATCGATTATTCCCTGCTCGACGGTTCCCCACGCATCATCAAATTCTTGGTTCCCTGGTTTAAGGTTTCCCAAGGCTTGATCAAATTCGGGGGTGCCGAACTGATAGTTGCGCCATGCGGTTTGAGACTGTTCAGCTTGAGCTTGCTGAGCGCGCATGCTCTCAGCTTGCGCATGGTTGCGCATCTGGATTGCGATTGCTCGAGCTCCGCGTGCGCCTTCCGTGTCGCCGTTCGCTTCGAGACGTTGCGCCTCTGCTTCCACGTCTTCGGGTTTATAGCCTTGATCTATTAGGTCGACGGCTTCCCTTAGGATCGGATTTGCCTGAACACGGGCTTTCTCAGCTTGCTGCTGCAATTCCGCTTTGAGGCGGGCTGTCTCCTCCAACGCAAGCCGCTTCTGCTCTTCTGCTTGCTGAAGCTTGGCGTAAGCCTGATCAGCTCTGCGCTTATCCCGTTCCTTAGCTGCTTTCTGAAGCTCGAATTTGGAGAGCTTTCTTTCCTTCTCCGTTTTTCGCTCTACAGGAAGCTCCTGCTCTGGTGCGGTTGGTTCTGGAGTAGCTTCTGCACCTTCTTGGGGTGCATCTGAGACAACAGAATGGTAATCATGGCTTTCTAGTTCCGCTCCCTCTTGAGGTTCGGGTTCGAAAGTTTGACCTCCGTCGTTAAGTGCGCGTAGAGCCTCGCTCATTAGCCTGTTGGGTATCCGATGGGAAAGCCTAATCCTTCCGTACTGCCGATAGAGAGGCTTTCCTTGTCCTCTTCGGTGTCCGATGTCTCGTTCTTTGTTTCGGTCAATGAGACACGACCGTCATTGGCGACCACTTTCAGCGGGTCGCGAGCTGAAGACTGACAAATAAAAAGAAAAGCTTCCTGCCAACCGCGGGCTGATTCGCGGCCACCGGTGAACACGGCGCGCTGCGTCACTTCCATCGCGCGATTGTGCAGCGAGTGAACAAATCGTTGGCCGGTCTGGCTTTTGAAAAAGATGTTGAGATTAACACGGTCTTGCTCGGTCCATGACACCGCGGTCCGTAGGCCGATCATCACGTGGATGGCTTTGAGTCGGTAGATCAAGTAAGCGAGTAGCGTCATCTTAAAAGATGCGGAAGCACGAATCCGATGATCATCCCGATAATTAATCCGTACCGGAACGTCTGATTCGGCGTTGAGTGTTTGATTTTCTCTATCAATGTCATTCTAGACAAAGGTTCTCGGAGGCGAACCTTGCATGCCTGCTGTGGGCGATCCAATAGGTGGACCTGGCGGAGGCGCAGCAGGTACCTGGGTTGCGCCGGGTTGGGGTCCCGGAGGCCCAGGCTGTCCAGCTGATGTTTGTTCGCCATTTGGCGATTGCTGGCGGAGGGCTTGCTCAACAGTTCGAGCGATAGCGTGAACGAGCGCTTTATTGTCGCTTGTGATCTTGTCCAGCATGGGCTTATTCGCCTTGTACTGTTGCGGGTTCTCTTGTTTCTCGGCTGCGATATGCGCGTCCTCGTGCTGCATGATTCGGATCTGGACATCCGGTCCTACCTGCGCCTGCGGGTTGCCGCGCGCGTACTGTTTAAATACTTCAATGGCCTGGATATGCGCAATGTGGTTGTCGTCAGGGTCAGGTTGCGGGTTAAAACCGAGCTTCATTGCGTTAATCTCGTTCGCCTGCTTTTCCATCTGATCGTTCTGGCCAACATCAGTCGGAACGAATAGCGTTTTCGCAAGTTGAGTATCGACATTCTCAAGGATTAGGCGCACAAGCTCTGGTAGGTTTACATTCGGGCTTTGCTGGAACGTTTGCCAAAGCTGAATCAGTTTTTGGAGATGCTTCTCGCGCGAGTATCCGTCCTTCCCGCCATTGACCTCAAGCTGGTAATAATCTCGCAATGCTCCTTGATCGAGCTGCTTGTATTCCCGTTGATAGAAGTACTTCAGATCATTTTTGCAGTATTGCAGTTCAAGCGACCAATGCATTTTCAGGCTCTCGGTAAGCGAGCCGCCGAAGAACCTGCCCTTTAGTGTTGCCGTGCTCTCTTTGACCGCGCCGAGCTGGACAATCTCGGTGGCCGTCTTGTGCCCCTCGCCTTGCTGCTCTTCGTTCCCAATACCATAGTCCGCCGATCCCATTCTCTGTTCCCAGACCGAACGAATCTGTTCTTGTGCCTGGAAGAAGTCGATTGTGGGCTGCGGCCATTCAAGCGGTACTACGTCTGCGTTGATCACTTGGCCTGGAACAATCTCGAGGTTCTCGTAATTTACTCCTGGATTTGTTGGCCCTGGTTTCCAGACCGGCCGGTTGCAGTAGATCATGTAATCCATCTGCATATCCAATAGCATTTTCAGGATGCTCTGCGGCAATGCCAGGATCTCCGATACCCCTCGCGTAGAGTAGAATCCGGGATCAGTAATCTCAAAATCGTAAGCCACGATAGGTATTCTTCCATGGTCGTAGGGGAACATGAAATCATCACGCACCTTTTCTTCGGGCTGCATCGGGCTAAATGTGTGGATCTTAAGTTTGCCGGATGGCAACCGTTCGTAGACTTCCCACAAAACGATCATGTCGTCTTTCTTGTGGTACGCGATACCTTCCTTAAGTTCCTTGGCCTGCTCGTACATCTTCTCTTCGCCGCGTCCGGATATCGACTTGATAAAATCTTCGTCCAGATTGTACCCCAATGTCTGCCCGAGCCGCTCGTATGTCAGCGTCGACATGTGCATGATGTGGCACGCCCGGTCGGCTTTCGAGTATCCATCGTCAATTTCTTCAGTCCACGGCGGTACGACGAAGAGCGGCCCTGGGATCATCTGGTGCCGGACACAGTTTAGATCGCAATCCCAGTAGGTCTTCAGGAACCCTTTGCCACCTTGCATGTGCTGATCAATCACGTGGTAAAGAGCCTTGATGAAGTTGCTCTTCTGTTTTACGCGATAATCGAACCACTCGGCAACCGCGTGCGTGAATCCGTCGCCTTGCGGGTTCTTGCTGAAGAATGAAGCTATCAGCTCCGGTCCGAGCGCCTGCTCGACGTAGGCAGGTTTCTGCTTCTCGATGTACATGTCCACGAGCGGCCAGGTGTAATCCGCAGCGTTTTTAAAGGGTTTCGTGCGCCGCTTGACTTGACCAAACCGGAGCTTGTACGCTGTCGCTTGCCTGTCCTCCCACATGCGCCGCTCTTCGATATCGGACTTGATCTGTTTAAAGATTTCTAATGACACAAGCAAACCTCTACGCAATCAGGACAGATAGAAGGGAAAGCAACCCAAGGGCGGCCACAGTGAATGCACCTATTGTTATTTGGGATATAGCGCCTGTCCGGTATCTCGGCGCTCATGGCTCGTAGGTGAAAAAGACAATTACGCACGCATTGAACCCGAACGTTCCGCCGTACCCGTTTTCCGCGTGTGCGCTCATGTGAAGGCTTTGGCCTTTCGCGAGCAAGAACGGTCTCGGGAAGAAATGCGGACGATCATTGAGCGTCGGTGCGTTGTCATAGTGGTCCACGCCCTTTTGCAAGATGATCTCGCCAGTTTGCGCGTTGGTGACCGTAACCCCCATGTCAGCGATGCGTTTAGCGTAATCGTCAATCGCTACCATTGGTGGCACGGCCAAGCTCGTGTACAGATCCCCCTGGATACCCCAGATGTACCGATCCTGTGGAAAAGGTCCCCAGTCAGCGTTCGACGCCACTCCTTTGCCTGCACTGGCTATAAGCGCGTCAGGGACCCACCCGAATCCAGCTGAGTGCAACACGCTCATGCGTCTTCGTTTTTCTTCTTAACGTCTTTCTTCTTAACGATGCCATCCCTGTCGTATGTTTCTTTCGACCATTTTTTGGCGCTCGCTTCATCGGCAAAATGGCCGACATGTTTTCCTGACTCATCGTAAAGATGAGCAGTCCCGTCGTCATCAAGTTCAATTTGCATTTAGTTTTTCTTTCAGTTTCTGTCTTTTGGCTTCAAGTCCAGCAATCAAGCTGTCGTAAATAACGCCTGCTGTGGCGATATAGACTTCCCTGTTCACGATATCGGTGATCCGAATCTCTTCACTCCAATCATCTGGGACGCTACGTAGCGAAAACGTGAACTCGACGCCCTGCTTTATTGCTTCGTCATAAAGGTTAACCCATTCGCCGTGGAAAGGATCTGATTTCATTCGTTTGTTTCCTCGAGGAGGTTATCGCTTTGCTGGATGCTGATTTCGAACCGGTTAATCCTTGAGAACAAGACTCCTTCACTCGGAGAATGTGAACCAGTTGGAACGCGCTTTTCTTCGATAATCACATACGCTTCTTTGTTATCGCGCTCTGCGACTCTGATTAGGGTTTGTAGTTCGTCTTCAGCGCTGATGCATTCGTGATGCATCGCACGGCGTTCCATGCTCCACGGTGACAGGCTTTGCCCTATCCTGGCCGCTGCGCCCGAGCTTGCAGGCAACAAAAGCAGATCGTACGGCAGCGTAACGGCTTCGTGCCATCGTTGACGCACCGCAGCGCATCGATCGCATTCACAGCCCCATGTGCAGCGTGTATTCATGATTTCAGCTCCGCGAAATCCGGGCACCGTTTGGCGATCTCTTCGTCTCCAGTCGCCATGCCGCGCCGCACACATTCTTTAATCAAATAGCGTCCTCCGTCTACGCGCGTCACATCGTAATAGCGCTTGCCGTCTATCCATAGAGTTCTGCTTTTGAAAACGGTGCCTTTAAATAATTCGTCAAACGTCATACTGATTATCCTTCCTTGCATCCGTCCTGTTTCGCTTCTTCCTCACTATCAAAAGGTCCGCGTACATCCCAATTGCAAAATCCACCTGGATTATACCCTTCGCTAAACGAATGGTACTGGTCTGGAACCCTAGGCAGTATACCAATCAATATTGTCGAGCGATAAATGAACCTGTACCACTTCTGCCGGATTCTTAAATGACCTTGTTCTCCCGCAGGGTATTGCATAGATCCTCCAGTTGTTGCATGGTCAGGACCGGTTCCCAGCTCCCCGTCACTCGCAGCTTGCGCACCCGGGATTCCCTGACCTCTAGCCTGTGGCATTCCCGGCAGCGCGACCGGAGACGGAGCTTCCCTTTGTCCATGCGAAGCCGGAAACTGTCCAGTGGAAGAATCTTTAGACATTTCGTGCATTGTTTTGTTTCCTTATCCATTCTCTGCGTGCATTAGTTCCCGAAGCCGTTCAATGTTCTGCTGCAGTGTTCGCGCTGCACAACATATTTCACAAGGGCAATCGCGCCATGGAGGTTTGTAGCTATCCATAAACGCTTCAGCTTGCCGGATAAGCGCGTACACGCCGTAGCCGATCCTGGTTGTTTCCTTAGTATCCTGATTCCATTCAAGCGCGTCGTTTGTCGCTTTAAGGAACGCTAGCACGGTGGGTTCACCGTTCCACCAGGGTTTCCAATAGATTGGGCGCATCCATCCACTACTAGATGTGACATTCATTTCATGGCGCAACGAACGAGATTTCGTGCGAGTAACAACTGGTTAAGCCGTTAACGTCGTAGGACTCGGTCACGGCGAAATAGTGAACACCGCTGATGAGACCCGTTAACGTGTACGTGTAGTGAAGCCCGATATCTACAACGTTCGGGTACGGCCCGCCTTGGGTCGTACCGTATAAAATCTTGTTTCCTGTAGCTGTGGATGGAGGCGCCCAAGAAATCACAACTTGCCCAGGTGTAGGACTCGGCCTCGGGGTTGGCGTGGGTGTAGGGGTTGGCGTAGGTGTGACCTGCAAAGTCGCGTACATACTCCAGTGCGCCGTGGTATCGATAGGCGAGCCAGGAAAAGCAGACGGCATTGAACCGTACGGCAAAGAAACGAAGAGCGCTTGGCCGCTCGCGTTTTCAACCCAGAACCCAAGAGCGTCGCTGCTTGGAAAATAAGCGAGCCAATACATTCCAGGGGTAAGCGATACTGGAGGCACAGGTAACGTTAACCAGCCCGTGGCAGTTACCGCAGTATCAGCGCTCTGGGTAAGCAGTTTACCGGCTGCGCCGCTAGCGCCGCTCGCGTCATAGAGCCCGAGCCTTACGTGGCCGCCTGCGATACGTACATAGAACGAAATGCTGCCAATCGTGGCGGTTCGGCTTAATGTAACGTCTTGTACTAAAAGCAGGTTGCCGTTTCCGCCGTCCGCTACTGGCAAGATATTAGTTTCACCAATTGTGATCGTTTGCGCATTCGCAATGTGCGCTAGCAACAGCAGAAGTACGCAAGATAATTTATTCATTGGTCCCCCTCGAAATCATCGAAGTGAAGACGAACGGCATCTTGGATGTTTCCCTGTAAATCGTCCTCGTTTTGTCCCTGCGTAAAAATGCCATGAGAGAAGCAGCAGGCAGCGAAACCGCCCTCTTCGCTCTGTATAAAAAAATCAAGTTCAATTCTCCTGCTCATGGCTTCCAGATATTGAAGGCTTTGACCCACATCGGTTTTGGGTCAGTCCAACCTTGCCCGGTCCAGGTCCGGTCATCTAGGGCGTAATCGACCAGGAAATACCAGTCTTGGTTCATGGCTGCCTGGAACGGACAATGGAACACTTCCCTGAAATCGCCCGCCGGGTGCCCATCCCATGTTGCCGATTCCAGGTACGCGTGCACCCCGGTTACCGGGTCGACCAGCAAGCTGTAGAATTCGCCGTACTGCGACGCCATCCCAGGATCATAAATGAACGCTGGTGAACTCGTGATATCCGCGCCGCTCGGTGTGCGCGTGTTGGCGTGGAACTCAGAGATCAGAGATGGCATCGGCCGGTTCGGTTCGCTGTTCCAGCGTTCCGGCCAATCGATCTCTGCTGAGTTGGTGCTCTGGTTTGGTTGCAGCCTGTTCATCGTTGTCCCCCAGCTTGATGTCCACGCCCAGCTGCCAAGCGGCATCGACATGTAAGTCACCACGAAGAACGGCGGGCGCGTGTGAAACCCGGTCCCGTTCGGGTCGACAGTCGCAATTGCACCTGTGTACCACGCGTTATTGGCATGATACGGGGTCCACGTCATTTTGCCGTAGCCTTGGCTTGCCGTTGTTGAAGAGAAAGTCGAATGGCTGTTATCCCGGCGATCTGGGTAATGGTCAATGAATTCCGGGTTCCAGAGCTCGCTGCCTAATGTATAGTTTTGCAGTGGCCCCCACTCTGAAAGCGGCAACCAACCGCCTGAGTTGCCGCCTCTGCCGTTGAAGTTAGATTGGAATACGAGCTTGTATCCCGACGGTGGCCCAGCGCTTGCCAGTTGCACCCCGATGAGGAGCAATAAAGATAATAGGAATCGGTTCATAATTATTCGGCAAGTCCTCCGTGAGTAATTGGTTGATGTAAAATGTTGAACGGATCAGCTACCTGGGCAGGGCTTCCGGCGACAGTCCACTTGTATCCAGACACTATATCCATATATGGAGCTGCTTTTAATGGCGAAAATGAGATGACAGCATTTGGCTGAATATTACGCGGGTCAGTTCCTCTACCTCCGGGTCCGCCACCAATAAGAGCGCTAACATCTGACTGAGTGAGCGCAATGTTCCAAATACATGGCAACGCTATGGAGCCGTTCATCAAGCTTATCGGTGTTGCAGTACCCGCGAAAGAAACGCCCAAACCTAGCACAGTTGCGCTGGTAACCACGGCTACGGCGCTTGATACAGCGGCGCCGTCAAGGTAGACCGCGCGGCTCGATGAACTAGTGAACACACCGCAACAATGATGCCAGGACGTTGTATCTGCTATCGTTGCCGTTGAAGCAGCGGGGCCTGAGGTTGTACCATCAAATGCGCTTGCAGTTAGTTTGCTATTGGCGTTATCCCAGTAAAGTTCCTGAAAAATGTTCACTGCTCCTGCAGTTTTAGATAGTGACATCATCGCTTGAGCTGTGCCTGGTAGAGAGGCGAGCTTTACCCAGCAAGCGAACGTAAACGGCGTAGCTGCGAGACTTGGCAGTAAAGCCGATGACAACGTTAGATAATCAGTTGATCCGTTTAAAAGCAGCGCCATATAAGTACCTTTTTAAAAACGTTTCTCTCCCATACATACAAACATTGACTAAGTGAGATTGGCGCTACCATGTAAGGTAGGTTTTCGACCTCGAACATTGGCCCATCATAGATTTCACCATTCACTGTGCACACCCATCGACCCTAGAGCCGTGCTTTCCTGGTACCCGCCTGGGGTCCGTGGTTCATCAGGGTCATCGCTCTGGTTGTATTGCCAGCCGTGTTGTTTAGCTATTTCCGCAAACCGGCTCTCTTGCTCAACCCACGAAGTTGATTGTGCAGGCTGGACACCGAACGCGATGCAGAACGCGTCCGCGACATCCGGCGACTCAACCCCGCGCCCAGCCATGTCCTCTTTGCTCTCAAGCCAGAGGCGGCCATCTGGTTTGTAGCGCACCCTGCGCGCACACAGCTGCGCTTTGAGGATAGCGTTGTCCGGCAGGATGATCTGATGCTTCCTGATCTTGTCCGCAGTCGAATGCCAGCAGTACGAGTTCAGATCCGCGTAACGGGGATGCGGAGATTTACCCCCGCCGCGGTACTGGCAGACGCGCCATTGCACGGCTGCGAAGTCGTTGTAGAACCCGATGCCAAGCCCGTCCACGTCCAGCCAGATGTCCCCGGGCTTAAGAGCCAGATCATTGAACAGCCGCACAAACCGTCCAACCGCAGCGTTTGTGTCTTTCTCACGCCAGGCTTGAATTCGTTCGACATGGTTCCCGTTCCGTTTACAAATTACGTTCTGGCAGCGCCCGGCAGCGACGTCAACGCCTGCGACGCGTGCACCGTAGATCTTGTCTATGTGCGCTTGCTGGGCCCCATCAGCGTCCACCAGGTCGAGGACGTACTGCACTCCATCCGGGTGTCGCATGAATTCGCCGTGCAAGGTTGAATCGATGAAGGATTGATCACCTTCGTAGGTGCGCTTAATATCCTCAATCTGCTCCTTCGATTTATGTGGGCAGTCCGCGAGACCAGCGTGGAACTGGATAAATCCCGGTTTCGAGAATGCATCGTAAAACGGACCTTCCATCCAGCCAGGCGAGCTAATGTATAATAGGACGTTGTAGGAGCAGCGATCAATCGCCTTGATAATATTCGCCTCGATGCTCTTCGCTTCATCGACGATAATGAGCAACGGCGAATCAGTGTCGCTATGGAAGCCCTCGGCCCGCCCCGGGTCCGAAGTCGTGTAAGCGAGCAGACGTCCTCCGGTTGGGGTTGTAATAGTTTGTCTACCATCTGCGTTTCGATATTCCCAGGATGGGAAATGTTGCTGAAATGCGAGTAGCGCTGGCCAAAGCTGGTGTGCAATTTGGCGTTGGTCATGGGACGTGATAACCACCTTTCCCTTCGCGAACCGTTGAAGCCACCTAATGACCGATATCGCTATGATGCGCTGAGTCTTGCCGACGCCGTTTGGTGCGCGTACGGCCAGCTTACGGCGTGTTTGGCTGGCCGCCCGTTCAATCGTGAACAGGATTTCTTCCTGCCAGCCGTACAGGCTTATACCGAGCGCTGCGGCGAGCTCTAAGACGTTAGACGGCTCGCGTTCCATTTTTAAAACTGCCGCCGATCACACCATGTCGCGAGCCTGCCACCAGCCGAAGTCTTAGGGACGTATCCTGCATCCTTTTTCAATTGGCCGTATCGCTCGTCGGCGTTGCGCTCTAATTCTGTCCGCAGTTTAGAGCATTGCCCAATCGGCAATAGCGCCCAATTAATTGGCTTCAGTTCTGTGCTCATCGTGGTGCGTAAACGTTCGTTTATTCACGTTCGATTTAGATTCGTTACACCCCAGTGTGGATTAGGTGCAGCCGTGTTATGATTAGTGCGATCCCAGTACGCGCGTCGCTCGGCATGGTCTTTCTCGTTCATCGCTAACCACCGGTCACAAGCTGCGCTCACGACTGCCGCCAGACGCATCTCATGCTCGACTGTCCGTCGACGAGTATGCCCGTCGGTGGGGCGCCATGACTTACGTTTCTGGCCCTTGAAGCTGCCACCGATCATGCCTGGCCTACCCATGTCACCCGATCATTGGTGGAGGCGGGAACAAGAAAGCTACGCGGTGCGACTGGTGTTTAGTTGCCCCGTCTTTAAACGGTAACGCGCATGACGAAAACGCGACGATAACCGCGAGCGCTGATAAGATAAAAGATGCAATTGCTAGTTTCATTGTGGTTCTCCGTTCGTTGTTTGTTCGAGTAAAAGATCAGCTCGATCTGAGAGCCGTTTAGCACGTTCCTGGATCACCGCGTGCTCTTCTACCGTGAACTTGATCGTGTTATTGACCGTGACACCAGACGAGCGCGCACTTTCCCCAATCCCCTCGAACCGAGACGGAAGAATGACCTGAAGCAGCCACTTAAAGCGTTCCCAATTACGCCCTTCGTTCGCGATTCGGTTCAGCAGCGACAGGATTAGGTCACGCTGTTCTGGCGTGATATCTTTCATCACTTCCGGGGACAAACCCCAAGCGTTAAGATCTGATGACATTAGACGTCGTTTGGTGTCGGTTGCACCACAATGTCTTCGGAAAGTGTGGGCGAAGTCAAGAACATTTTGATCGAGAGCTACTTTCTGCCTAGCTTCCGATACTCTGCTTGATACTTTTTAGAACAGGTTTTGCACACATTTTGTCCGAAGTAAAAACGGCTGAGTTGCAGCAGAAGCTTACAAGTCGAACAGTTTTTGTGCGTTCTCACGGTGTAGACGTGTACGCTAAGTAAGCGGCAACATTGACTGGGCCACTGAATCCGTAAACCGACACGCAAAGCTCGATTGACTCACCGGGGTTCACCAGGAAATAATCAGGCGAATAGAATTTCTCGTGCTGGAAGTGAAATGGCGCGCTTACGAGTTCGTTCGAATAGAATAACCAATCCCGGTTTGTGTCTTGAATCGTGCCATGGACTTCCGCGGCGATAACAGCTGGAGTTTGTTGCTGAATGTATTCTGGCCGCGCCGGAATTGAATCTCTCTCAATGCCTGCAAACAGGTTCCCGGTACTTGCATCAGAGGGGGAAGACACGAACGATACACCAATGAATTTGATGTACCAGCTTGCGCCGGTGGTGTTGGTGATCGCTTCCATGTGGACCACGCCGTCGCTCGGGTGCCATTGGTTAAGGAAATGGATCGTCGTGCTGAGATCCCCGGCGTTTGCATCCAATGCCCAGAGAAAACCAAGAGCTATAAACATGCGGCTCATTTGGATTCCTTCCTCTCAGGGTCAAGCGACATTACGAATTCTGGTGGCCATTTGATCCGGCCACCGTCCTTCATGATGCGATCAAGAGCGTCGTAGCACAGGCGGACCATGTGGGAACGCGACGCGAACCCGTGATAAGCCACGCACTTATCGACGTACGGGGCTGCATTGATCAAGTTCGCTAAGTACTTATTTGTCATATTTCTTCCTTTTACTTTAGTAACTGACGCAAACGTTTGCTTTTCGTTTATAGGAGGTTGCACCCCGCTTGCTGGTAGATGCATCCTCTTTTACATCAAATGCGCCACAATCGAAAATGTGCGCGACTGCTGGCCATGTCTCAAGGGTCCGCTGCCTGCGAATACTTCGATTTCGCCTTTGGCTTCTGCTTGTGCTTGAACGCGTCACCCATTCTGCCAGCGCACCCGTTACTGATATGGCGAGCCAATTCCCGGCAACGATCGGTGTCGTGGATCGTTGTCCAGAGTTTTACGCCAGAGAAAGAATATTCTTTGCTCAGCATTTGGTGGCCACAAGCCCAGCAGTCTATGTCCTGCACCTCGCCAGTGAAGCCGTCACTGGAAAGATCGAACGTTACGCGACGCGGTTTAGCCAATTGGTGAATCTCCTGACAGTTTCGAGCTTGCCATTGGTGCGACACCATTCGCCGAACTTCCAAGTCTCTTTGTCGACGTCGATGCCAGAGTAAGCTGGGTTGGCCTTGAAGCGTTCGACAGATTCCTCGTTCATGAGCGGGCCGCTCCTCGGTTTCTTTTCTGGCGTTTTAACGGGCGCAAGCCCAATTTGAAGCGCGGCTTGAATCGGTTGCTTTGAAGCGTTCAAGCTACTCTTCTCTTTATTCTGATCTGTGGATAAGAGAGAAGAGTGCAGAGAAGAGAGAGAAGGGTTTACGTTTTGGCCCTTTTTGTTTACATTGTTTACGTTTTTGTTTACGTAAACATTTACGTTTTGTTTACATTGTTTACGATTGTTTACGGACTGTTTACGGCGGTACTGGCGCATGTACTCGTTCATGTACTCTTTGCGGTCCTCACCGTCCTTGCGCACCCGGTACTTCTCGCCGTTCAGGATAAGCCAGCCGTGTGGCACCTTCTCGATTCGGCGCCCGTCGAATTCCGGGTCCCCTGAGTGCTGATCTGGTGACGAAAGCTTCGTTACAGCTTTCTCGCAGTCTTCAATCGATACGCGGGCTTGATGCGCTAAGCCGTCAATTGAGCCGCGCGCTACGTTGTTCGGGCCGCGTAAGGCGAGCAGCGTTATCCAGACAATGCGCGTCTTGTCGTCCTCGTTCCAGACGGAAGAACAAAGAATGTCGCTAAAGAGTTTGGTGAAGCCCATGAGTTACATGTTGGGGTGCAGAAGTGGCACATCCCAATTTTCCCATATTTTGATGGCTATCCAGTTCGCCACCTCAACTTTTAACAGGAATCCTTTTCCAGTATTGGTCCAGTTAGTAAAACGCTTATATTTCCAGCTGCCGTCCTCGAGTTTTTGAACAAACATTCGTTGCAGCTGGCGAACACCAAGCATCCATAGTTTTGATTCATCCCCAATGACATAAAACCAAGGATTGCTTTTGTCATATATCCCAGCAGGCCTCCACTTAGATGCACTGGTTCGGCGTTCTTCAGTTTCGATCGCATTGTTTCCAGTGTCTTTAAAACGCGTGTCGTTTTTAATCTCTACGTGAGCACGGCTCTCTCCAAATTCGTGTTGTCCTGATTTCGTCCAATACATACCGATAGGAAAATTCTCTCGTTCTAAAAGTCGATTAACTTTTGCTTCAAAAACTTTCCCTTCACGTAAGGATTTATGAAAATCCTCTAGGCTTCGTTGCCCAAGCATTTCCACCCTTTTCTTTGCTTTCTGGCAAACAGTTCTAACCGTGGGCCACTAGGGTAGAGTAAGTCAATTATTTCAGGGAATCTCTCTGGTTTTTCGGAATGATTAGTTTTCTTAATTTCGATCACACTATCTAAAAGCTCACTTACTTCAGGCAGGCATGTGCCCTTTGTGCCAACTAATAAAAGCTCGTGCCTGACATCATTGTAATGGCCGTTGAATCCTTGGACCTTATCCCAAATAAAACTCGCTTTATAAGTAAAACCCCATCTACCCATAACGGTGAGCCCATCAGGAAGTAAAGGTGAAGTTATCCATAAAAACAAGACCGAGTCAGGCAATGCGATATTGGGTATGTCAAGGTTGCAAATTCCCTCTAAAGACATTGTGCTGTATGTTCCCGTGGCTCCTCCTCCATCCACGCTGCCTAATCTATGATCGTTGTATGTCCACGGAGGATCAGCATACAACACCCTAAATTTACCTTGTGGCCACTCGAAATCAGCGAAGTCCCTGGCCTGCTTTTCTTCTCTAGGCACTTTATCCGCCAGCAGCCGGTAGGCGTCCGTCAAATCGGACACGCTGTCCGTTTTGAGTTGTTCTCGGTTCTCGAAGACTCGGATATATCTGCGAGCCGTTCTTTCGTGAAACTCGACATTAGCCTTGAGCCACGGCAGCCAGCGGCCGTGCTCGAGCCCTTCCTTGACGGCCGTAAGCAATTCCCCTATTCGAATCGCTTGTTTAATCGTAATTCGAACGTGCCCTAAAAGTTCGGTATGCAACTTCCTTATCTCTGCCGCTTCCGCTGAGAAAAGCTCGAGTTGAGCCTCTACGGCATTAATCTTGTATTTCCTCATGTCATAAACGTTTTGTTTACGCTTTACCACATGCGTTCCACATGTCAAGCAACGGGGTGCATCACATTGACGGTCCCCGGCTCGTGTACATGCATTTCCGGGCGTTGATCGCTTCGCGCAGCCTGTCCTGCTCGAGCATGACGTACCGGAGCTCACAGCGCCACGATTCCTTAAGCTCGTCATTGGTCTGAGTCTTGAACGTGGCCCATTCCTCAGCCCAGTAGAGCCATTTCCCGAAGCGCTGAATGTCGTGAATCTCAGCTTTGTCCCAGTCGATCATTTAAATATGCCGCCAGATTCTTCCGGTCCCTATGCTGATGATGGTGTTTTTACTGACCCCGAACTTCAGAGCTATCGTTCCGGCCCCTACGCCACTGGCTCGCAATTCTCTTATTCGGAGGACTTCGTTAACTGATAGCTTGGAACGCGGATTTCTCGAGCCAAGCTTCCAGTAGCTCAGCTTTGCCCGAGTCTCATTTGTCATGCGCCTGTACCTGTTCAAAATGGAAAGCAACGATTATCTCCCAGATCTTGCCGTTCTTTCGGTTGGTGGCATGATAAACGTTAGCGCCGCCGTTACTATCCGGCAGCATGAACGCCCGGTTGTATTCAATTATCCAATCAGCTACCGTGCTATTTACATCTTTAAGCTGGGCAACTATCAGCCCTCGACAGGCCGGGTCATCTATCACTCCAGGACTCGAGTCAATAACTTGAGCCGCAGGTTTAGGAGAATCCTGATAAGAAAAATACCTGCTGTCATAGCACCAGAAACGATTATTCCCTACATTGGGTGGAGTTGTCGGAAATGCGCTCCAGTCTTCCCCTGCTTGCACTGGCACCATGAACGCCAACAGCGCTACGATGGCCGCAGTGGCCACCTTTACGACTGCCGATCTTCCGCGATGTGTGTTCCGAGGCTCTTCCCGCTTGTTCCAGAGACTAGCCGCGACATATGCCGTTGCACCCCATGGACCGAGCGAATCGCAATTGCCACACCGAATCGCGTAATCCATTTCCCCAGCCCTGGCGTTATGTGAGTAAGTGGCCTCAGCGCCAAGGAATCCTTTCGCGCCGCAGAATGGGCACGGTTCAAGTATTGTTGCGGGTTGCCGGGCATCTTTGCGATCACCCTTTGGCAGTGTTTTAAATGTAATATTCATTGTAGTAAATAAGGTAAAGCGTAAAGCAAGATCGCAAGCAAAGGGAGCCCGATATCAATAATGTGAATTGCTTTCATCCTAATCATTCTCGAAATTCAATGGCAATATAGGTTCCTTTTTCCTTGATCGTTCCGACCTTGATTTGGTCATAGTTCGGTTTCCCGATCGTTTTGAAATCATCGTCAGGGATAAGGTGGCAATCGCGGAGTTGATCAAGGAGAGCTTCTTGAGATCCAACGAGCCCTGAGTAGTCGCTAGTTCCTGTTGAACATTTAACAAAGCTGACAGTAATGCTTTTGCCGCTCTCCGGCGCTCGCCGTAAACAGCTTTCCAGTGCTGCCCATAGAGCCGGTTTTTGTTCTTTCCAAGATACGCGGGTAGCCATAACTCAATTTTCACGCCGTCCTTTTAAAGAATCTGAGTGTTTGTGTTTTCCATTCATGCCTATTGAAAGACTTTTTAGACTCAGGCGGGTTGATTAAAAGATTTAATCGATAATGAAGATGCTCCAATCTTTCACGGAGAACATGTTCAATGGCGTCATCTAGAAAACTCATGTCAATTCCTTCACTTTCTCTAAGGACCCTGCCCTGCGCTTCATCTCGATGCAGTCTGCCAGTAGATCGTTGAAATCTTGCTTCGCTTGGACCGCTGGTTTCTTAGCCCTGTTGCAATACTTCTTTTCAAGCTTGCCTATGTGTCCATCGCAGCATTCCATGAATTCGTCCTGGGTAATGCGGCCGTCGCTCACTAGCGCCATGAATGCACCCTCCAGATCCTTGATTGATCGGTACTCATCCCCCTCGCTTACCTGCCATGCGCCTACGCATCCAGGTTCAGCGTAGAGCCGTTTCTTGTAATGCCTTAGGATCTGATCACACAGCGAGTTGACTCGTTTAACTTGATCAATAAACACCTCGCCCTCTTTTCCTTCCGGTAACGGCAAGGCCGTCCTGCGTTCCACGAGCTCGATCTCAAGCACGGCCGATGGGCAAACCAGACGGCCGGAGCAGTATCGGCAGTACCAGCCCGGCGTGGCCTTAGGATCTTTCACGCCACCGGCTGCTATCGTCGCCAAAAGCTCTCGATGAACAGCGATTAAGTACTCTGGCGGAAAATCCTTGCTGTGCACCCCGCTCCAACGCGAATTGATCACAGCCCGAACGCGTTTGATCCCCCTTGGATGCTGCGTGTTGATTGCGACCGTGAGGGCGTACTCCTCCAGCTGCGCCCATGTGTCAGCCTCTTGTGGTTCAATCTCCGCGTGCCCGGTTTTGTGATCTATTATCAGGATATCGGCGCCGTCAGGCTCCATCACGATTAGAACAAAATCAGGCTTACTTGAGCGTATCGGTGTGATACCCTTGTATAGCCAGAAACGCTTTTCTCTTATTGGCGGCGTGATTCCTCCGCCTACCCTACCGGCTAAAAACTCATCCCAGATTTTGGCCTGCCTGTCGGCAAGAAACATTGCCGATTCATATTGCTCGGGAGTTACATTTCTAGGATGACAAGGGTGAGCGGGATCTGGATAAACAAGAATTTGGTGAACGACGTCCCCGTCCTCCGCGTCCTTTTCTGATGGCGGCTCCTTTCCGGTCTCCTTGGCAATACGCTCCATCTTGCGATTAGCGGCGCAATGCTTATCCCTGGCGTATCCACTGCCACTGCCTAAACCTGCTCGTTCTTCTTTCATAGTGCTTCCAATTCAGGGTTAGGTTCGAGCGTTATACTGCCTATGGCTAGCTCAACAAATCCCTCTCTTACCAGCCAGTTATTTTCAGCCAACATTTGGGTGTACTTCGCCTGATGTAAATTAATCTCTATCGGCCTTTCCACGAACACATTCTCGTTGTCCCCGCAAGGAGTAAGCTGCAATGCGTGCCCAAGAGGACTCATCACTAACATCTTGTTCATTTTATATCCTGCTACCCACTAGTTGCGCTTCCATCCATTCAGCCATGATCTCAGCGTCAGTGAGCGGGAGGCTATTCAACCAAAGTTCTTCATTCATTCTGCCGCCTTTCGCAGTTCGGAAACGATATTGACGCGCTCTTTTCCATCGTCACAAACGCATATGCCAGAAACAGGACACCCTGACGCGTGATTTATTGGAGAATCCTCCAACTCATCAGCCGCGCGGAGGATCTTAATCTTGAGCCGCTCGATTTCATCGTCCTTCTGACGAATCTCATCCATCGCCTCCGAATAGGCTTCGTCCCGAGTCTCAATGGTCTTTAGGCGCCTTATTTCATCAATAGCTTTGTGCGTTGCCTTTAGCTCATCATTATTCATAAGTCCGCTCATTTGGCCTCCTTAGCGTATGCGTCGGCTCGCTTCCGGGCTAACCACGTATCAAGAAGACCGCGTGACGCCATCCAATAACCTTCAGCGTTGAAACCTAGGTGTTCTTTGTCGGATACGAAGACCTCATACTCATTGTGTGCCTGCTCCAACGCACAAACATCTTTCTCATCTAGAAAAGCCGTAAGATTGTTACGCACCCATTCCAGCCTTTTCACCTCAGCCTTCAACCGCTCAATCTCCTCTACTAACTCCGCAATTCGCTCGTTAAACCGTTCTGCGCTTAAGCTCATTTTGCCGCCTTTTGTAGTTCGGCGATGAGGTTATCCTTTACCAATATGCCGACTTCCAGCCAGTTGACGCGGTTGCGTAAATGGGATATAACCATGTCGCCAGCATCTCGCTCCACCTCTGTTGTTCTGACAATATTGGTGAGCCGCTCGATCTCAGCCTTTAGAGATTTAACTTCAAGGCTTAATCGCAGAACATCCTCACAAGCTTCAATGTATTCCGCTTGAAGATTAAATTTCACTTTGCCGCCTCCTTCCGAAACGCATTTATCTCAAACATTGCATCGTCCCAATACTCGACAAAATTCCTGATATAGTAGGGCGTAATCTCTTCAAGGCTATTAACCTTCCAGTGATTATTCTCGCACACGCGCAGGATCTCAGCTGTCGTGACTTGGTATTTAACCATGAGAAGCTTTAACTGATCGAGCTCCGTTTCTCTGTGAATGAAATCATCTTCGATCTCTCCTGGTTTAACGGCTTTGGCAGTATTTGATTCAAATGGCAGGTTAGGTGTTTCCTCTTGCGCCTCTGTGGGTTGCGATGACGCCTCTTGCGGTGCTTCCGAAGCAAAAATCTTTGGTCCTTCCTTTGTGAACGTCAGAGTCTTTACCGGTCCACCATTTGCGTCCTGTTCGACTTCACCATCCGGCGTGATGATTCCCGAAAGCTGATTTAGGACTGCCGCGTAAAGTTTACGCTGTCCTTTGCCGATAATGGCGTCCACACCCATGCCAGAATTGACTCGGATTGCGAATTCGCGCTCGAGCGCATCCTTGGTGCCATTGAGTTTCCAGGTTGCTTTGGCAACCACGATGGCGCCCTTGTCCCCAGACATCTTGGGAATCCCGAAAGTCTCCTTGAAATCAGTTACTCCCGGATAGCTGATCACCTTTCTATGCAATCCTGCCTTTGCGCCGTAGAATCGGCCAGCGATGATGTTGAATTCATTGCCGCACACGCGAAAGCCGCGCAGCGTCGCCTCGATAATCGCGTCCCTAACCTCGCGAGCTTGATATCCGCCTCTGTCCTTTTTGTCGGTCAGGAATCCGAGCGGGCTATCGGCGAGTCTCATGATTTCCGCCATGATACCGTCGTCGAGGAGCTCCCGGAGAACGGAGATGTTTTGAGACAGCGCAATTGCCGCACCAAATGGACTTGCGGCAAAATTCAGTGAATCGCTGAACTTGGTCGCGACCTTGTCCAATTGTTTTGCCTTGTCTTCTAAAGTGACAAGTGCTTTACTTTGAGTTGTCATATTTGTTTTCCTTCCTTCGAAGCGCTCGGTCCCTTGAGGGTTGATCGGGCGCTTTTTCTTGTTCTAGAGATTCCAGAAATTCACGGACACTCGGCACGTGAAATAGCCGGATGCCCCACCGCTTGCCGGGTCTCCTGAGTGACACGCTTTTGATTTTCCCCTCGCGAGCCAGTGAATAAAGCATGAACCGGTTCATCGCGAAGCGTGCCTTAACTTCTCTGTACGTCGCGTATTCCTGTTCTTGCACATTCATGAGTTTTTGAGAAAATCCTCGATTGCGGCCATGACGACAGCCCTGACGGTGGTTCCCTTTTCTTTCGCTATCCTGCGCAGCCTGACCAACTGAAGCGGGGTGAAAAATTCGAAAGGGAAAATGCCTGAATGCTCTTGTTCGGATGCGCAGGATTCTTTCGGCGCTGGATCTGGCTTGAAGCTGCTCATACAATAAATGTCATATAAAATAGGCTAGGTGAAATTAGGGGCATTTTGTACTCACCAGGACTCGCCCGAATTCATTTGGTAATTGCACTTTAAGCCCCTTTTTAAACATGTCAATAGTAGCCGAAAGTGTTTATACTGATTATTTCTGTTGCGCATCCGGTAACAACGTGCCATAATTGCGACTCAGAAAATCATGAATGGCCGAACGCACCGCAAACTGGTACAAACGGGGTTGAGGATTCCCGTTGATCAACTGAAAGATCTGCGCGAACTAAAGCGCGTCAAATACCGGGACCTGGTCTCTATGGCGACACTGCTCCGAATGGCGGTTGACGATTTTATCGACAAAGAGTTTGGCCGAACGTATCCGAAAAAATGAACGAACCATGCCTTCAGTGTCATGCTATGATGAAACCCTTAGGACACATCCTGTTTTATGATCGGGCTTTTGAATGTCCATTATGCCATTACAAAGAATATTGGAATATTAAAAAGACGCGGGTTTATCCACCTGAGCATCGAGAACCAAAACCGACAAATATTCCCGATCCTCCACGGTTGCACAATTTCAGGAAAGTCTACAAATGAATGACGATTCCCGCACATTGCGCATCCTTCTAGAAAAGGCTCAACTTGATGTGAGCGCTGCCGTTTTTCAGCTTGGAGAATCGCAGGCAGCCTTGGCTGCAAAAAACACGCAACTTAAAGATGCGCAAACCGCATTGGCTCGCGTAAACACGCAGCTTGAGACGATAACAGCTTCACTCGGCGCCAATCAACGCTATGTTCATTTGAACAAGGTCAGCATGAGGGCTGCTGCAACGAGTTCCCTAGCAGCAGTAGAAATTGCGCAAGCAATTCCGACAGTTGTATTACCGCAAGGGCAAGCAGGTACGGCCCCAGCGTCACCAACGCGATAAACAAAGCCTTCTCCTTGAAAGATTTATGAGTCAAACATTCCCACAATACGTCTTAAGCACCTACGGTAAAAGCATTTATCAAATAAGACTGGAGGTGGCTGTAGCGTATTTCATCGCTCATAGCCAAGATGACACGCCATTTATGCTTGAGGCCGAGGAAGCTTGGCAAGCAGCAGATGCATTCGGGTCTGAAATGTATCACAGCCAATTTATTCCTTTAACGCAATCCCCGCCCGGGTCGCCGTCCGCGAGTACACCCCCTGGATCGCTCGCATCCTCTGCGTTTCGTCCGGGGTTAGAGTCCGTCGAGCCCACAGGCTAAAGGCTTGCCCCGCCTTCCCGGTAGGCATCGGCTCGTGAGAGCGCACACTTTCCCTGACCGATGTCTCAAGCTGCTTCGAGTCAAGCTTTAGATCTTTCTGCATTTGGCGCATGATTTGTCTCGCGCTTGTCGCGTTGCCTGAGATCAGAGCTTCATTGAGGTTTTGCAGATACGGCGTGTGCACGTTCCCGGCGAATGTGCCTCCTTTCATTCGCTTGTCCCATGCGGGATTTTCCTGATAGAAGAGATCGAGCCTGCTCTTGACGAATTTATCCTCCCGGCGTCCCATTGCCTCAGCGTGGCCCGGTAATGGCGCCTGCACCGTGTTCGCGAGATCGTAGTAACCTTTTACAAGCCCGGCCAACTGTGAAGCGAAATTCGCTTTTTGGCGGTCAGATAGCTTGCCTCCTTGCTGCATTGCCTGGTTGGTCGCTGTCAGCATAATCTTCAGATATCCGAAGCCTGCCGGTGCCGATGGATTGAAGAAATGCGTTGTGTCAGCGGTTCCGCTCGCGATGCCTTTTACCCAATTTGCAATGTCGCCGAACATACCGATTGTAGGCGCCCCAATGATATCCTGGACCAGTCGATTGACTAGAAGGTGCGCTGCTGCCGGGTTCCCGCGAATGAAAGCCTGCGTGATTTCTGCGATTGTCGCGACGTTCGAGCTTCCTCCGAAAAGCTTATCAACCTGACGCCACGCTTCGCTTGCTCCAGCAGAAGCAAGGGCAATACCGGCGAGGCGTCCCATGTAGTGGCCGACGAGCGAGAAATCATTATTTTGCGCTGCGCGCGCCATTGGCATGACTGAATCACGGATGATGGTCCTGGCTCCGTTATATGCCCAGTGCCCAAACTGGAACGCCAGGGAGCCCAGCTCGCTCTTGCTTGCCCATGCGGGATAATCCTCTGGCCGGTAGGCGGTTTGGATATCGTTCACGTCCTCGCGGATAAAACGGTCGACCAGTTTCGGGTCAATGTTCGGAGCTTTGAAAGCTGCCGGATCCATTCCGCGACGCCTAATGTCCGCTGCGATCATTCTGGTGATCCCGCGGGTCATTCCTGGATCTGATTGCAATTTCGGAATTGCAAACTTAGTCAGCCAAGACTTCGATGCGGCCGCCGTGACGCTTTTGCCGATATCTTGTGCCAGAGCATGGCCCGCGACCCGCAGAACACCAGTAAAGATATTGCTCGCCTTCTGCTCTGCTGTCGTCACCGCGGTTGGGTCATCATGCAGGTTGAGTATGACATCGTTGGAAAGCCCCAGGCGCCGGAGCTCGGTCATGTTCTGGCTGTAGCGGAAAGAGGTGTTGAGGATTCCGCTAAGCGTGCGTCCCAGCCCGCGATAAGCAGGCACATTGAAAAGCATTGAAAGGCCAATCTTGGTGCTCGTGTGCGGGCTACCCGCGAGGCCTGCGCTTGAGATCCCGCGAAGTATCCGTGTTGCCGCTCCCCGGCGATTGGTGCCATAAACGAAGCTACGCAAGTCCCCGATGGAGTTTACGGCGCTTTTAATCTTGTTCCCACTTAGACTTAGATCCTTATTAATCGCTTCTTCAGTCTTATCGAATAGATCCGGCGCTCGCCCGATCTTCTGCCCGAAAGCGTTGAGGCGCGCGATCTCGGTCGATTGCCTCATCATGGTGTCGAGCATCGCTTGCGGGCTATAGGTATAGAAAAAGGATGGATATTTGACGACTCGCGCCTTCTCTAATCCGCTCATCGCTGGATTGTTTTTGGCGTTCATTTCGTTTGCCGCACGTCGCTGATCGGCCAAATCCAATAAATCCTGTTCGCTTGAGAAGAACGGGTTGCCAGTATTTTTATTAATCGTCCTGACCCCCTCGTCGTAGATTGCCCTTGCTTCCGGCGTTAGGCGACCTTGAGCGTCGGTGAGCTCCTTGTTATCGAGCACATCGGCGACATCTGGCCGCATGATGCGAGGGAACGGGGTGACGTCCGGTGGAGCGCCAATAAACGGCCGCGTTGTTCCGTCGGGTAGCACAGTCTTGAATCCGCCTGCTCGCATCCTGTCTCCAATATCGCGGTACAGGCCGTTATTCGCCTCATTTAGCCATCGTTGCGCTTCCGGGCTCATCTTGGATGGCAATGCTTGATTCTCCTCGACATACTTGCCGATAGAATTGATCTCGTCTGTCAGCTTCGGATTCTTCTTTTCGAGCTGTCCGTAAAGGTGGTTGAGCTGCGCAACCCGGCCTTGCAATTCTCCTTGCTCGGCCCGGAATTGATCGAGCTGCGTCAGCAGTTGGTCCGTGTGCGGATATTGCGCTACGACTTCCCGGTTAGGCAATACTGTCTCGCGTATCGCACGGCCGATCGGAGATTCGATCATCGGCCCGATTTTCGGCAGCGGGATACCGGAATAGAATTCGGCCGGTTCATTGGCTCCCCTTGGATATGTATCTGATACCTGCTCTGAAACGAGGGCTGGCATACCAGGCTCCCTAGTGTAACCCGGCGTTATCTGGTTACTGGCCGTGGCTATCCTATGGGCTTCATCCGCGTTCACCAGCCTACCGGTATTCGTAACGAATCCTTCCGTCCCACCTTGCCTATCGATGTAATCAGCCCCTAAAGAATATGGATTCTGATCCAGACCGGTTGCTTCCAGATATTGCTGGAGCGCCATGGGATGGCTTGGTCCCTCGTAAACTTTTCCTCCGATCTTTACGTAAGCCCTGGCTATTCGCTCTGGGGTTGGTGGAGTTGGTGCAGGAGTTCTCTCTTCGACCGATTCACCGTTATCCTCAATTACGGCCGCTGCTTGCCCTTGGGGTTGCGGTTGCGTTTGCGTTTGTGCTTCAGGCCTTGGCTCTGGTGGAGGCGGCGTTACCTGCGTTTTCTCCGGTCTCGGAACTTCTGCTGCAGGCCGTTGAGGTACTGCACCGCCTATCCCAATCTCTCCAAGAGCATGAGCGCCGCCGAAAGCTAAACCTTGAACGAAGCCAGTTTTTGCGAGCTGGTCGAGGCCCTCGTATACGTCCTGGCTAGGATTAATGCTCTTTTTAAGTGCAATATTTTCCTGTGCTCCAGCATAAACTTGAGCAATGGCAATGGTTGCGCCTGATATGCCCATTCTCTCCACAATGCGCGCAATGAGCGGGCCAGCGACCGGGATCGGAATCAGAGAAAGCGCCAGCCCGCTTAAGCCAGCCGCTTTTCCGCTTTCGTTCGCTACAGCATTGGCCTCGGTAAGCACCCGCGCATCATCCCAGTCTGGATGCAAGCGCTTGATATCGGCGGTTGAACGGTCAATTGCGCTAGCGTACGCGCCTGCTGTCATCTGTGTGGCCATTAGAATCGGCGCAATGGGCCCTGCAGCGCCGCTTGCCAGGTAAGGGGTTGCTTGACCCGCGAACGAGCTTACCTGGCCCAGAACGCCTTGCTGGAACGCTTTATCTGGCTTTGCGGCCTCAGCCTGTGCGATATTGGCCTTCTCGGTGGCGATTGACCCCATTCGGTTGGCTTGAACTGTCGTCTGGCCTTTACGCAAAGCCGCGATAGTCTGGGCTTTCTGCTCATCGCTTAAGATCGTACTCGCTTGAGTAGCCCTGATTTCCTGTTCAATCGGATCAGTGGGCAGCGTCGGGTTGTAAGCGCTTCCCTCTTGCGCCCCGAGGTTGAGTTGCGCCGCGCTCTGTTTCGCGTTCTCCCAGAAGTTCTGGACCGTTTTATGGACCGTATCGAATGCGGTATCCTGCGGTGGTTGTGTCTCAGGCTCAAATTGCGTAGCTTGCGAATATGATTTCTGGGGCTGGAATTCTTGTGGTTGTGATGATTGTTCTGTTTGTGTTGATTGTTGTTTGGTTCCAGTTCCAGTAATAGCCTCTTGTGTTCCACGTGGAACATCTTGGGGTGCAGGAGGTGTAGTCGGGAATGCTGACCAGTCTTGAGGCTGCGCCGGTGCTCCTGCGATAGCGCGCGCGTTCCTGCCGGTCTCGGTTCCGTCATCGACTAGATTTCTATCTGGTGGTTGCGCCTGTTTCTGCGGTGGCTGTGGCGAAGTTGTCGGGAAAGCGCTCCAGTCGTCTGAGCCGGCATCAGGGATTGCTGGTGTTTGACCCGATGAAATTTGGCGCGCCATATCTGCCAAATTATTCCTGACTGCATCCTGCCTGCCATGTGGATGATTGTAAGCCCTATCCTGCGCGCGCTGCCATTCTTCCGGGCTTAAAACATTCTGGCCCTCATACTGGGCTTGAGCCTGCATTAACCTGATTCCTTGCGGACTTCTTAATAACTCAGCGGTAATTGGCTGATGTAACGGTATGCCAGTCTTTTGTGATATGTACTCAGCCTCGCCATGTTCACCAGGTCCTATCCAATTTGTAATAGCGTCCCTTAACGTGTGGCCAAGGTAGTGCTCTCTGTTTTGCCATAAGGAAAACTGTGCAGCAGCCCCAGCCTCCTTCGTAGGAAATGCGGCAAAAGGATGCCCGGTGTCATATACCCCTGATGCGGTCGCTCCAAATGACCGGCCAAGAGGCGATAACCCCAATGCTCCAGGATTATTAAATCTAGCGTTTAAACGCCTTGAACCTGAAGTGTCCGGCTGAAAAAGTTCCTCGCTCTGCACCGGATCATTCGCAGCTGGTGCCTCTGTCGGGAATGCGCTCCAGTCATGTTCTGCCGGAGGCGTTGTCGGAAACTGGCTCCAATCATCGCTCATTTAGAATCGACGCTTCGCGTTTGGCGTATTCATCCTTCGTCATTTCATCCTTTAGCAATTCCAGATTGTAAAGCCGCCTTGCTTTAGATGGCCTGAATGTCACCAATGTTCCTCCGGACGTTACGTCCGGCGAATTAGCGGTGCCATTCGCGTTAACTGCTCGCACGCGATAAATGTACTTTTGGCCAGGAACCGCGAATGTATCCGTAAATGATGTTGCTCCGAATGGCACAGAATAGGATCTGACTCCGATAGTCCAAAGCATGTCGCTAGAGCGATCTACGTAGAGCGCATGAGGATTCGGTTCAGAATTATTCCAACTGATCTTAATTCCTGCCGTAACACTTCCCAAAGTACTCAACTTTAGATTATTGGGTGCAACCGGAGCTCCCGATAACGTCGGGAATACGTTATCCAGTGCCCATGATGGATTCCATGCTATGGACATAGTGGACGCCGTAGGAAAAATGATAGGAAGATAAAACAACGTGCATGCCTGGAAATTAGCCGTAGTGGACGTGCTGACAGTGCCGGGTAGCCCAGTATTGTACGCATCGCCAGTATAGATAAATGCGTTCCTTCCAGGAATGAATATTGGATAATTATTTTGAGCACCAAATGCAACAGAATTATCCGGGTTGCCACCCTGCACCGCCTGAAACGGGTTCCCTTTATTTGTCCACGGCCCTAGAGGATTAGAGCTGGTTGCGTAGCAATTCACCATAGGAGCCCAATTCCATTGCGCGTTGGACATGAAGAAATAGGTATTTCCCCTCTTAAACATGTGCGGACCATCTAATTTTGTCCCGTCTCCTGAGCCGCCCTGTTCGCCAAATGTCGATGCTACATCATAGGACGCAAAGTTGACTCCATCTACATTAGTCCATGCGGCCGTGAGCTTATTGAACACAGCGTTGAAATTAGAAGTGAATACCAAGTATGCACTAATTCCATCCGAATCTAAAAACCAGCACGGATCTCCATTGCTAATCCATCCATTTAAGCTGGTATATTGTGCAACAAACGTCCACGGCCCTTCTGGCGATGGAGCCGTATACACAGTTGGCCGACTCGCAGAATTAATCCACAGGACGTATCTTGCAGTAGATGCATTATACGCCACCCAAGGGCGTGCGAAGTAAGTGGAACTGTTCACCTGAGTACCAAGCGATGGACCTATAACTGTGTTAACGAATATCCAGTTACGCAAATCGGCAGATTTATATGTATCAACTCCTAGATAGCCGAATGTAGCAATCCCGTTACAATCAAGGTTGATTCCATACATGTACCACCAACCACTATTAGGATCTAGGAAAAAAAAGGGATCAACAGCCCATGTCTTATAATTTCGGTCATCGATTTGACTATTCAGTGACACTAGACTTGATGGTATGTTAAACTTCGTGCTCGTTACACGACTATTGGTGAGTCCTGGACTAACGGCTATAGCTTTAAGTGTGGCACTGGCGCTCAATACAAACGGAGCATTATATAGAATCGAACCAACAGTTGGCGTGGTGCCATCTAAGGTGTAATAAATGGCCGCATCCGTTGTTATGCTGCTAAGGGTTATAACTGTCGGCAAATCGAAAGAGCGGCCAGTTGGCAGTATGGTTGGCGATACCGCTGCTGCAGTTACACCCGCCGTGTATTGTACGATTAAATCAAGATCAGCCAGGTTGCCGTTGGAGGCAGATGGGGCACTATAACGATAATAACGAAATAGCGGAGCGGCTGTAATTGAGTACTCGTTTAACAAGGTTCCTGTAAGCGGCCTGGCCGCGACAAATAGGAACGCATTTGGATCGTATACGCCAGTCAAATTAAACGCCGCCACTGTACAATTCCAGCTTTGGCTAGTACTAATAGTGAATGAACCTGACGATGTAACGGTACTTATTACCGGCCTTTCTTCCATCACCGCGCCCCACGGAGAAAGGTTTTTATTCAGTATGAATCCTGGACCAGTGCTTACTGCGGGTGAATCACCGAATCCACCTATAGAAACTAATACAGTATTTGGATTAGTCGTCGTTATGTTGCCAGAATCAATAGCTGTACCGGTCCCGCTATTAGACGAATGAGCATTTATTGTGGCCAAACCTGTTCCGGAAATACCAGAATACTCAGATATGAATACTGTAGGATAATCGCTGGCAGTTGACAAGGAAACTGTAACCGTATTGGCATTAGCAAGGGCAGCGACTATTCCAGTGGCAATGTAACAAGATACGTGTGCACCAGACGCGACATTATCCCTATACAAGAACGTATATACGTTACCTTTAGTATCGGTGACTCCGCTTATAACCGCGGAAGCGCTGCTGAAAATGAAAATGATGTTGGCATTTCCTGCGGTTTGGACGCCAGTAAAGATGACTGGAACACTGGTTTGATTGGTGGCGTTTACTCCTACGCCATTAGCCTGCTGAAATCCTAATTGTTGCGCAAATGCGCTGGACGAACCGCCTTGCACTAACCCGCCAACCAATGCGTCCTCGGAGCCTCCAAATGCCGACAACCTTACTCGCGTAAGTGAGCACGATGCTCCAGCATCGATTCCGACATACCCAGTATTGGCCTGAGGATCAGTATGCCAATAGGTGAGAGAATTCCCATCGAGCACGTTTGGAGCAGTAGCATGACTGGTTGTCCCGCCATCATCTAACTGCGCTCCATTAAGAAGAACTTCGCCTGCAGCCATATCACGGCATGTATCGGATTGTGCCAGTTGGATCTTGGAACGGGCTGCCGCGCGGAAGTCCGCTTTGCAATGCCTGCTGAGTAGTTTGAAATGTCGGAACGCTCCCACCTTGCGCTGGTGCTGACTGTCCGGGTGCTTGTGCTGGCATTACGATCGGCGGAACAATCCTTCCGCCTGCTGCTTGAACTTTTTGTAAGTTCGTTCTGTAAGCGTCGAGCTCCGTAATCGGAACCGCTTTTATATCAGCCGCGTTTGGAGGTTGCCCATATGCCTGCGCCTCTGGGTCTGCAGTAAATAACGGCCCGTTCGGGTTCCCGATCCATTTACCACCTGAGAAATCGCCTCGCGCTCCGGTATTGTTCGTATATGCATCATAAAAGGATTGAGCTGCGCCTTTCCCATGATTCACGTCAAAATCGCGCATTAGAGTTTCCGGTGTCTGCGCTTTTGCTTCTGCGTCCTTCTGTGCCTGCATCAGCGCATCTCTTTGCGCTTGCGCTTGAGTCCTCGCCGCGGCAGGGCCTCCACCAGCAGTAGCGGCCCTAATAGCTGCGGCCTGAGCATCCGCTCGATCCTGTTCTGATTTGCGCCAAGATTCATTCGACGCTGCACCCTGCAATGCAGCGGCCCCGTGCGCTCCGTAATAGCCTATCTGGGCGCGTTTGAGATCCCTCTCGACGCCTTGGTTAGCCAATGCGTTGCGCAGTTGGAATCCAAGCATGCCTCCGCCACCGCCAACAGGAGCAGTTCCCGCCGTCGGTACTCCCGCAGCTACTCTATTTACTGCGCCCGTGATTGGATTTGTGCCAGCGCTCACTAGTCCCGCCCGAGGCGCGTTGGCACCTGAGTTCTGATCAGCATAAGCCCCGGAGTTTACTAGCGATCGAGATACTTGATTTGCGATATTGTCCTGCCTGGCCTGTTGCAAGCCTTGCGTCAAAGCTTGTCCTGCTTGCTCAATCCCCTGCGCGTTAATAGCGCGCTCCTGCTCCTTAGAGCGGTACCAAGCAGCCAGGGCGGTATCAAACCAGCTCACCGATAACTCCTTTTAGGGCTTTTCTTTCCGCCGTGATTCCATTTTTTCGCGTTCCTGGCAAAGTTGGCCATCTGGCGTACGTGCGGATCCTTTGAATGCAGAGCTTCCGCGGTCGTATCCCCGGTCCGCTTCTTGAACGCTGTAAACTTTCCCTTGTTCTTCGCTTTAATGTGGATGCTCATCTGTACATCCTCATGCCTGGTTGTCCTACCATTCCGGTCGGTGGCGTAACTGCAGGTTTGTACGGAGCCATTCCTGGCATTGCCTGCGGTCCTGCGGCTGGGGATCCTCTGCCGGGTAACGAATAGGGGTTAGGATGATACGGGCTAAGGAACGGGTGACCGCCCGCTATTGCCGCGGAAGCCTGCGGAGCTGTCCGGGCGGCAGGCGGTTTCCCCTTGGGGATATTCTTGACGTAGGGGCGTACGTTCTTCAACGCCTGCGATATTGGACTTATCCGCGCCACCTTCCTAGTAGCTCCGCTTTACTCCCTTGCGACCCGAGACGCGAACTTTACTGTCCGGGAAATTCACCCCCATGAGCCCGCCTCCCTGAGCTCCACCGTCCACCTCGGAATGCATGCTGGGCGCATCGTAAGCGCTGCTGACGCTTGGGTACTTGAATTTATACATGGCCGGAATGACGTGCTTCTTCGCTGATCCAGAGCCGCCTTTATTCGGCATGGTCCTGGAATCCTTTGTCCCGAGCGGCCCTCCATGCTTGGCTTTCATGCCAGGCTTAGCCATAATCTTTATCCTACCTGGAACCTATTCAGGATCGCATAACTCACTTCATCAACGATCGCTTTCCCGGTATTGGCCGTACCTGCCAAAGCCAGCATTTTGTAACCGAGCCATCCATTGGTGATAGCCGGGAACCCGTTCGTGGGAACAATTCCTGACGGATAAACGTTCGCACCGAGAGCGCTTACCAGGATGTTCGAGGGCACTCCGTTAGCGAATCCTTTCACAGCAAGCCAGACCGCAGCCTGACCTATAGGCGATTGAGGAACCAATGACTCGATTCTAAACCGCAAAAGCTGTGGAACATCAAGAGCGATTCCAGGCGGCAACGTTGCAACCGGGTTCGGTGCAGGTGCAGGTATTGCGATCTCGCCTGCTGTCGGCGTGTTCCCGATGAGTCTCGAAACCGTATCGGCACAAACGAACCAGTTATTGGCCACGGCGTTTCCTTGCGCGCTCCAGCCGAACTTGAGCCCAATGAAGTTGCCGGTCGTGACTGCTCCGGATGAATCAAAGATACCAAACAGGAATACATACGCATTGGTCGCCGTCGGGAATGCGGTATCGAACGCCATCGACATGTCGCCCTCGAACCCCATCCCGTTTGCGTTATTGATCGTCATGCCGAGAAGTTCCTGGGCTGCGATCCCGGCTGCGGTAGTTCCGACGACTGATACGGTGCCGCCGCTAAAGCGCAATAGTGCAGCTGTAGCTGCGGAAGCTGAAAGGGCGGTATTCGCAGCACCCGTGCCGGTGACTGCGCTTGTCCACCCCAGCATGCCCGCGATGGTCGCGGGAAAATCATCGTAGACGGGGAATGAAAAATCACCGCTCGATAGGAGTACTCCTGGCATATTGTTTAAATAGTTGCGAGCTGCATTTCCATCCAGCCCTTGATTACACGTTGTATTCTTGGTTTGTTTTTGATGCGCTCGGCGAGCTGTTGCCCGTTTCGCGCGTAAAATTGCATGAGCCATGTGGGCGCTCTAGTGAGCAGCCAGTTACGGAATTGCAGCCAGCGAGGATTATTCTCGCCGAACACCTGGCGCGCTACCCAACAATGGACACCACTGGCACTGGCACCTTGACCGATTGCGGTGCCAGCCAGTCCGCCGAGGCCAGCTCCGATTACCGTACCAACCCCTGGCGTGATGAATGATCCAGCTAATCCGCCTATTGCACTACCGGCGGCCCCGGCGATAGAGCCCCAGGGAACCGTGCTTCCAGGGCTTCCAGTCGTAGCGCCTACCCCTTGATTCATGAATCCTTGGGTGCCTTGAGCGAATTGCGCGCCTGCATTCGGGTCCAGGTACATGTAAGCAGGAGCCGGTGGTTGCGCATTCTGCCCAATCGGGTACCCGCCCAGGGCCGCGCTATTCTGGTTAATCGCATTATTGAGGTAGGTTGTCGCCTGGCCGCCTTTCGTCTGGCCGCTGCCCAGATATCCTGTCGCCTGCTGGAGAACGTTCTGTAAATAGTTCTGTTGCTGCGCTACAAGCCCCTGGCCCTGACCCTGCACGGCTCCTAGATAGCTCTGCCGCGCGCCTGCCAGCTGTGCGCCCTGCTGTTGAACGGCTTGAGCGTATGCTCGGCGTTGTTGCTGGAGTGCTAGACCAGCTCCGCCTTGGGTCATTGCTTCCTCGACAGTCTGCGCGCCGCCCTCTGAATTTCCGCGGCCTATCTGGGCCCCCCTCACGTATTGCGCAATCTCGCGCTGCATAGCCGGGTCGAGATGCGTCCCTAGAGCGAGTTCTTTATTGGCCTGCCCCAGAGAGGTGTTGTAGCTGTTGAGGACATCTCCTGACAGGGCGCTTGTCCCTGGCAACTGCGCGTGAGCTGCCGCCAGAGTCGGGTTGTACGAATTAACAACGGCCGTATTAAGCGCAGCAGTCGCGGGCGAAGTCGCCTGCGCTTGCGGAACCTGTGTGTTATACGCGTTGGCGACTGTCGACGTAAGCGCAGCAGCGGCAGGGTCGATCTTCGCGATATCTTCGGAAGCCTTGATCTCAGGCGGCTTATAATCTGCGAGCTTAGCCTGATTAGTTGCGAATCCTCTCCGGACGGCCTCTTGCAGCTCTGGTATACCGATCCCGGCCGCCATCGCCATCGATTGAAGCTGGTCCTGGCTATAAGCTTCCGGGTTTGCCGAAGCCGCTTTCCAGTCTGTGAGCGCTGAGGCCATTTATACGGATCTTGCGTTTAGATTAGTTGTACTGCCTTGAGGCGAGAGCAATCCTACGTTGCCGCTACGGTCAATGCTGACACTCGAAAGCAGCGGAGCAATCATCCTGGATAACTGCTGGATGTAGCCAAGATCTGGCAACATTGACTGGCTAGGCATCCTTACCCCTGCGTTCTCTGGTGTCATTAACCCTGGTTGTTGATCATACAAATGGCCCATCCTGGCGTTTGAACCTTGTAACGCCATCTGGCGCGCTTCATACGCGCGCGGGTCCGTGTTGTAAGCGCTTTTCGCAGCCAGGGCGCTTGCGAGCTGAGATTCGTATGGCTGAATCAATCCGCGCGTCCTAGCGTCCTCGTAAGCAAGAGTAGGCGCGTTAGCCGATTGGAACATCTGGCCAGCCAATTGCGCGCTTGCTTGCGCTTGCGCGCTTTCAGTTGGACTTGGTGGTTGTGGTGCGCTTCCTCCGCCGCTCATGATTTGGATAGTTTTGCGAGGATACGCTCAAACTGGTGGGCGTTATACTTACGAGGTGGCCCGAGTTCAATGTGGTCTCTGTGCCACATGAAAATTCTGTCCTCTCGGTATGTGTGCCGAGATTGGATCTGCTGGACGGCCGGAGGAATGAACCGGGGATGAACCGCGCCCCAGACTGAGCATTTGACGTATTTACCCCAAGGTCGGTGCACGAATTCTTCCCAATAGTCAGATGGATCGTCAAAGGCCCGGCAGGTAATCACCGCGTCGATTCTTCCTCCGTGTCCAACTACGCCAAGGGTGCGGACTCGATCGTACCATTCGAAATAGGCTTCAAGCCTTGATAACTTCACGCCGCTCCACGGCTTGTAATGCTCTTTCACGAATTGGCAGACCGCAGTCAATTTGTCCATCATGCCGCGTCTTTTGCCTCCGCTGTGAACGCCGCAAAATCGATCGATTGCAGCCGCCAATCGCCTACCCCGCTGATATTGAACGCCACCTGCTGGCAGACGCCTATGTCCTGAATATCGATTGTCTGATACCTGTCGCCCTGGCTGTCGAGGTCCCAAGGCAGGTCATGCGGCAATTGCAGCAGGTTGTTATTTGTGGCTATCCCGGTCCTGAAGTTCGCGACAGTGCCAGTATCCGAAATGATGTCCAGGTTAACCGGGGAACTGGAATTTGGGAATCGGAACCTGACCGCATACGGTGAAATCCGATTAAACGTTGTCGCGCTGGCTTCGCTCCATTGAGCTGATATCGGTGCTGGAGAAAATGCCTTTGTCAATATCGCGCTCGGGATCTGGACCACTCCTCCGCCAACCGCGATATCATTAAAAAGAGCGTCTCGCGGCTTTGTCTGGATAGCCAGGTTGCCGTTTGATAACCCGTATATAAGTTCCGCTCCCGCGGTTAATCCGGCTGAAGCAACGGACGTCGGGTTAACGCTCATGGAGTAAATCGAGAGCGCTGGAGAAGAGATCGGCGCTGAAAGGACTGTCGCTCCGGTCCAGATTCCTTGCCATTGATTCAGGGCGTTGGAATAAACGAACACCGCGTTAGGGGTGGACGAACCGTCAATGGGCACCGAAAGGATGTAGAGATCCTGCCAGACTTCCGCCCTGGCCGTATTAACCGCTGACCAGTTTATCCGTTCGATATCGGCTGAGATTGGTTGCGACAGTTTTCCGCTCAATCCCACATTATTCGTGCCGACAAGGGTAGACGCCTTGAATATTCCGTTCCCGGTCTCCGATAGAAAAATCACATCGTTACCGAGATGTTTCATCGTGTTGTGTTCAGCAACACCGATAACGCCCGATATCCGCTGTTTAGCGAAATTCGCTACCGATAACGTTGGATCATTAAAGATTGCCCAAAGCTTTGATTTTTGCCCCACAAGGAGCGTGCCTGCCGAGATGCCGTACGGACACATCCCGGTGATCGGGTCCCGGTTATCGTTGTCGAGCTTGACTGTGACCGTAGTTGAATTATTGGACGGCCCAAAGTTCGGGGGAGCTGACGAATCCAGATCTCCGAACACAATATTGTTTGTTCCGGTCGCAGCGTAGATCAAGCGTTGGCTTGCCCAGATCGGATAACTAGCCAGAGGACTCTGGATCGGCATTGATACCGTATTCCAATTCACGCCGTCCCAGTAGAACAGACCAGCGCCTTGATTGAAAAAGACAACGGAATTTGAGCAACACGCGTTGATCGGCCCGAGCGCCGGGTTAAACGGGACTGAGCTGAAAAGGAGTGTTAAAGTGCTGCTTTGGGTGTTCCAGCGCCAGAGGTTAGTGCCATCAGTCAGGATGTAATTTCCGAGCGTATTATCGTTGAATATGATTTTTAAGACCGGGTTCGCTCCGGTATTGACGACGTTTTTTATCCCAGGCCTGCACCGATTTAGTCCGTCTACGCTCGCTAGTCGATTGTACTGCTGCTGGCATTCTGTGTCTTGAATCAGGTTTCCTGGGATGCCATTATTTACCGCGACAATGACCGGCGAGGATCTTACTGCCGGTTCGGCGACACTAGGCAGTTTGAAGAGTGGCATAGTTTACCAGTTTCCTTCGGTTCCCCATTCCCAAACCTGTGCCGGATCAAAGCTTACCTTAGGCTGAATCTGTTGAAAGCTGCCGCTCTGTGCCAGCTCGGCGTTTTTGGCTTGAAGCCATAACCCTTCTGCAACTTTCGTATCGGCCTGATCAGCGTCAGCCTGTTTCTGGCGACCCTTAATTGCTGCGCGCGTGAAATAATAAAGAGCCTGGAAAAGGCCACTGATCCGGGGAATACTCGAGTCATTCGGGATCGTGTCCATCTTGAGCTTCGCCCCTACACGCAGCCTGAAAGGTCCTGAGTACGCTGGCCAGACAACAAGGATCGTGTAGCGCAAGTTCTCGTCGTTCGGCTGCATCGTGATGCTGGAGCCCACTGCTGGCGCAATCGTTAACGCAACGGTTGGAGTAATGGACTTCGAAATGTTGTGGACTTCTGAATAAGAGTTCAAGGTAGACACCGGTGTTGTGCCAGATACCGAAAGCGTTTCGCTTTGTTCAAGCCCGCCAGAGTCCCTTCCTTCAACGGTGATCTGAAAAGTGCCTGCGCTAGTGATCGGGGTTATTGTCAGGATACCGGGGGACAGTGTAGGAAATCCGCGCGGGACACCATGATAATAGTAACGCGGGATCTGGGGCGTTGTCGCAGTCAGGAACGCGCTTCCGTCGTTGTGCTCGATCCATCCACGGTCCCTAGGTTTTAGTTCGTAAGTGAAACTTGCGCCACCATCCTGAGAGCCTTTTACCCATACGATTTTATCGTACCCGAGCGGCAATGCCAGGGTTTGCATGTAGCTGATTGAGGTGCTTGTCCCAGGTAACGGTGGAACCAGGACCGGCGCAGCGAGATCGAACTCCATAGGCGGGTCGCCCATTGCTTCTTTCCAATTGTGGGCGTTGTACAGGATCTCGTACCGCATCCTGAGTTGGGTCTTAGCGAACGCCAGTGTAACAGCGCTGGTCTGGCCGCAGTCCAGGCAAGCCAGTGTCGCGATATCGTTTACGGTCATAGGCTAGCGTCTGCCGTTAAGTGAACAGCAAGGAGATGGCCAACTGTGCCACCAGAGGTATAGCCAACTGATCCTGCGCTATCAGCGGATGCTAATGGCGCACCGACTGCCGCTACTGAACCAATTGAAGCTGATGACGTAAGATCCCACACCGTAGATCCGGGGCCAGCCCCGGTACTGGCATTATACACGCTCCATGTAGGAGTAATTCTCATTGACGGGTTCAGCTGCCATGTACCGCGCGCAACGGCTGTTGTATCGCAGGTTAAAATTGCTGACCCGCTTAGGTTAGCTGTGCCAGCATAACTCCCGTATGGATACGTCTTTTGGAAATAGCGTTTGCATCGCAGCAATGTGTCACTGAAAGATTTATCTGGAGCAAACGGGGTGCAGACAGTTCCTGATTCATGTTGCAGCAAACAGATATCGAACGTTGCAGCGCCGGTTGCGAACAAGTTTGTCTGACTGGCGCTGCCCAGGAAATTCCCTGCCACCCAAGCATTCTGTGTCGCTGATTGAAACGTGGACCCGCACCCAAGAGTGATGCCGATAACATAAGAAAGATCCGTTTCAGCCGTACCCCAATCGCCGGAAGCATCCGGCATGGTTGCAATATTCGGCATCGTAAGCCGTTGCCAGACATTCGGAGTGCCAACTGAGAAATCAGCCTTATATGTTTGCGACTGGTCAGCGTTGCGCAGGCCAAATGAGAACGTACCTGCAACACTTGATCGTACCCAGACTTGATTAGAGCTTGGTTGATCGAAAAGTTTGCGCGCCTGACTGCGTTCGATCTTTTGAGTGATTGCGAAGTATTCTCCAGCGCCAAGTGACGATTGCGAGGTTGCGACCGTGACGCGGTACCCGGAGCGCGGCCTGTAATTATTGGCTGTACCAACCAGGCTTCCAAGTAGATTAAGCTGCGTGATATTCGCCTGACCGGTTGCAAGCGTCGTAGTCGGCTTGTACATGTCAGCAGTAAGAGTGCCGGAAGCGACATTTGGAAATGAAACCCCGGGTTGCCAGACTGACATGTCCCCGTTGATCGTCGACACATATTGCGGCAGTCCTGCTGCTGGACGGACGTAGGCGGGTAGAAAGAATCCGCTGTACGGAGTTCGGACGAGCGTGGTCCCGCCCTGGCACAGGAGAATCTGATCAGAGCCGTTAGCGCTCGGTTGATTCGCGAGCGTCTTATTTGTGATAAAGTCCGGGTTCGGTGCCATCCCGGACGTTATTTGATTTAGATCGTGCCCGTTTACACCTAGCTGGTTATCTAGGAAGATCTTCGTTGTGAAGAAATCTGACATGCGCTCTTTATGATCCTATCACCCTGCCCTTGTGGAAATCCCAGCCTTTTATCTCAACCGGTTTGCCAGCCGCATCGTTGATCCAATACGAAACGTGAAATCCGGCCGGCCATTTCGAAAACGATCCGTAGTTCGCTTCCCCGTAGTCCAGATGTCCTAAGGCTTGGTGCAGGGCGTAGGTGCCATCTATCCCGCGGTGCGTCCACGCCGCCGGCCCCTCGTCTACTATGTCTACTGCATGAACAGTTTTATGCGTGACCTCAGAATAGATTTCAACCGTGTAACCCTTGATGTGCGATGGCTCCAGTCCGCCGAATGTAGCTTGCAAAAGTTTGATCGGGAGCGCGCAGCCAATGATGTCTTTATTGTGCGTCTCAGCGCCCCATGCGCCTTTTAGCGGATTACCATTCCCGTCAATGTCGCCATGATCGTCTGATCCGTCGTAGTTCAGTCCCCAGATGGTCATCATTGTCACCAGAACACCGTATGGCGGCGCTATGGTATTGGTCGGCGTCGGTGGTATTGGTCGCGGCTCCTGAACGCTCTGGAGGTAATCTTCGAGGATTTTGATTGCGTCCAGTACAGCTCGGGGAGCGCTCATGGCGTTTTAACCGGCTGCGCTACCGGTATCGGATTTGGCGCGTTACTGACGTTCGCATCCTTCGTCAGGCGTCCCCGGATAATCGTCAAGACACTCAGTCCCAGCCCGGACCAAAAGACACGCGGATCATGGTACTGGGTGTTGAGAGTGTACGTGAGCGCTTGCACCGCAACAGCTTCGCTTAAACCCATGAGGCTACTTTTCCAGCTTGGACCGAGCAGATTAAGGAAAAAGTCTTTCATTCTTTCTTTGACGACTGTTCTTCCGATATGCTCTTGGCTTTCTCAAGCTCAAGGATTCGCGCGACGGCTTCTTTGTACGCGGAGAACTGGCTGTTCACCAGAACGTGCACTTCGCTGATTTTCTTTCGGTTAATCAATGAAGCCCAAACCCCCATGATCGATACGATTACGGCAGCAGCAGAACTGATGAAGCCGCCGATCATCACATTGGGATCAACCGCTGCGTAGGTTACCTGCTGCTTGACAATCTCCGTTGTCTCGGCTTGCGGATTATCTAAAAGCGTTGCCAGGATATCCCAGATCATCAGAGTCAAAGCATGTTTAGAAGTTGACGAGGATATCTGCCGTCAGAGTGCCTGATGTGTATGTATTTATCGATACGCGCATATTGATAAATGGACCTGGAAACGTGAATGCCTGGCCTTGAGCTGCCGGGAATGATCCTGCGAGCGTGACATCTGATCCCGGAACGCCGGAAGATCCATCCATTGCTGCTATAGGCACCCATGTTCCGTCTATCATTTGTACCTGGATCTGGTAATGGAGCGTCGGCGCTGAACCGGTAAGCATCACCGTCCACGCATGTCCGCCGCCCATAGGAGGCAACTGCGCGTTAACGCCGTCAAAACTTATGCCGTTTACATTTGCTGCCGCTGCCGAAAGACTTCTGACCTGCTTTATCTGCATTAGGTATCCTCTAGTTTCGCCGCCTTTTCTTCGCAGCGCGCGATGGCATCGTCATAACGTTCAGTGATCGAATTCTTGCGCTGATCCGAGAGCTCGCTTTGCCAAACTTCTTTGATCACGCGCGGGCCGATATCGCAGTTCATGCCGTTTGTCCACCTGGAGCCGTCGCGCTCTTCTAGCCAGCGGCAGGTTTTTAGGATGTCGCGCGCGCTCTGGTCCTCCAGCTTGCGTTGTTCAGTCTTGCCGTCACTGACGATTATTCCAGGGCATTTCCCAGCGGCCAGTATTTCGGCAATGCCGTTCACCGCGGTGGGCCTCCAATCGCGCGAACGAGTGTCCTACCCCAGAACGTAACGAGCGCTGCAAGCACCGCAGCGCAACCGATTATCGTCATGAGCAGGGCGCCGAAGAGCACGAACCAGAAATGCGCGTAAATTGAATCGCTCGCATTGGATTCGTGCAACGGCATTTAATACCCCCCGCTGCTCACCGCCGCTTTTTTGCGGAGTCGATCACCCATTGCCGAAAGACTTTCTGTGCCCGCCGGGCTGCTTCCATCACCGGCTTGATCTCCGCTGTCGTCTTGAGCCGATTCGCCATCGATTGTTTTAATGTCGACCTGCGCCA
>WNFT01000262.1_pt1 | contig 41168 bp, 42 predicted proteins | sample 5400191 | NCBI WGS metagenome assembly WNFT01 (sample SAMN13153359, study PRJNA577476) | soil metagenome | isolation source: 80 cm saprolite under Madrone tree | place: USA:California | collected 2016-06-14 | reverse complement strand
TAATCTGCAGGACGCAGTTGGCATCGTCCAAGTAGAAGCCACCACCACCACCGGCCCAGCCGAAGGAGCCGTGCCAGGTGCCGGTGAGCTCGCTTGCGGGAGCGAGCGCTGCCCGTACCGGACCTGAGCCAGATCCGGCACTAGGCCCGGCGCAACCAGCTACGATCGCCATCAATACCGTAAGAACTGCGACGAACGCTCTCTGTCGCATATGACCGTACCTCCCTGCTCTTTTGGATGCGGCATGCAGGCAAGGAGGTGCACTCTTCAATTCTTCTCATCGAAAGCGCTGGCTGACGAGAGTCGCCTCATCGTTGAAGGCTATTGACCAGGTGGGGTCGTCTGCGGGACGACCTGCCGCCAGCCCGAAGGACATTCGCGCACGTAGGGGTAGTAGGCCTTGGTGTCGTCGCAGTAGTACCAGGAGGGTGCTTGCTCGGACTGCGGCGCGGTCTGAGCCGATGCCAGGGAGATCCCCAGCAGCTCGACCTCGAAGACGAGGGTCGCGCCCGGCTTGATGAGCGGGGGCCAGCCCTGGTCGCCGTACGCGAGGTCGGCAGGGCAGACGAGCCGGCTCTTGCCTCCGACCTTGACGAGCTGGAGGGCTTCGGTCCAGCACTTGATCACGCCATTCAGCGGCACCGTCGCGGGCCCGCCGCGCTGGTTGGAGGTGTCGAAGACCGTGCCGTCGGTGAGCCGTCCTTCGTAGTTGACGGTGACCGTATCGGTGGGCTTGGGCGCCGCTCCGGTCCCCGATGTGATCGGGATCATGATCAGGCCGGAGGCGGTTTTTGTCGCGCCCGGCTCTCGGGCTGCCTGGTCGGCAAAGGCCTGGCTCGTCTTCTTTTCGGCGGCCGCCACCGCGGCCGCGCGAGCCTCCTGGAGCTGTATGATCTTCGGGCCATAGGTCTCGAGGTCGACCTTCGCCGCCTTGTGGAGGCTCCCATCGGCCAGACCCGCCTCAACCAGTTCCAGCTCCGACGCGCTCAGATTGAACGGACTCAAGCTGCGATTGATGGTGAGACCGAGAGCGTAGAGGGTCTTTTGCTCTTCGGTCTCGAGCTTGGGTTCAGCCGCCCCCGCGTTGACCGCGGTGGCAAGGACGAGGACCGTCGACCAGATCACGAGCGTGCGCATGGGATTCCTTTCTTGGTAGTTCAAGCTGGCGCAGTGGCCACCAGGGCCCGGTATGGCACCGACGATGCGACAGAACATGGTGCCGTTAGCCGACCGGAGTGGGGGCGACCTTGAGCCACCCGCCGGGGCACTCTTGCGTGTAGGGGTAGTACGACTTGGCGTCGACGCAGTAATACCAGTACGTCGACGTCGTCGCGGAGGACGGCTGCTGGATGTACTCCTGGGACTCCGGCTGGATCACCAACGGTGGCGCGTAGGTGTACGCAGGGTACGGTGACGGGAACCAGAAGGGATCCCAGAAGAAGGGAAAGACCCCGAAGCTGAATGCAGGCCCCACGAAGCCGAACCGGTGGAAGTGGTCAAAGCGCTCGAACCGATCGTGGCGGTCACGGAACCCGCGTCCGTGGAACTCGCCCCGACCGTCGCCGTGGAACCCATCCCTACCGCCGCCATGGAACCCCCGCTCACCACCGCCACGGAACCCGCCCGTGGCGCCACCACGGAACCCGCCCGCGGCGCCATCATGCAACCCGCCCATACCGCCGCCATGGAACCCGCCCGTAGCGCCACCGTGGAATCCACCCGTACCGCCACCATGGAATCCGCCCATACCGCCACCGTGGAATCCGCCCCCGCCACCGCGGGCAAGAGCGGGAGTCGTTGTCAGAGTCAGAATGGCCAATGCGAGAATCAACTTGCGGATCATAGGGCACCTCCTCGATGCCACGTTCTCACTTCACTTGTTAGATGCGCGAAGCTCGGCTGGCGGAGCGGAGCCGTCACTTCTCATCGCTATCTCATCCGTCTCTCACCATCGGCGCTCGTGGGCCCAACGGTTCCGCAAGAGTACGAAACGCGCGGAGCGACCACTTGCGGAATGTTGCGAAAAGCTCCGGGCTCGCTCCTCCCCGACCGGTCTGGATCCCTTCTAAAGTGTGGCATCAGAGGAGAAGCGATCGTGAGATACCGTCTCGCTGACGTCCTGGCAATTCTCGGAGTCACGTTGCTCTTCGCTGCATTCGCTGGCGTCACGCAAGCCACGGACCCAGATTGGAAGGCCGTCGAGCAGGCGCTTGGAAACTCGGGGCAGTTGCAGGCCGGGGACGTTTTCCGGGTGGGCATGCCGCGCACCGACCTCTCCGTCACCGTCAAAGGGGTCCCGGTCAAGGCCGGTTTCGCGCTCGGCTCTTACGCCGCCTTAGCGGCGGACTCGAAGTGACGGCCCTCCTATCCTGGCATTCTCCGCCTCCAGGATGCGGAGGGCGGCCAGGTGCCCATTCCGGCTCAGCGCGGATCCTGGCTCGCCCGCGCCGTGTCGGCCTTCAGGACCTCGATCTCCGCTTCCCCGGCCGCGTCCGCGAGCAGGATGAACAGGTAGATCCGATCGCCGACGAGCTTTGCCTCCTGAAGCGATACCATGGTCGGTCTGAACGCGATGGCGTGGGACGTGACGTCGGCGACGGCCGCCCGGACCGCCTTCTCCAGGGTCGGCTCGTCCGTGGCCTCGCCGGCTGGGATCGAGGTCACCGCCTCGATTAGATATGCGCCGGCGGGCCCGGCCGTCGTGATGAGAGTAAGGCCCATGATTACCACGATCGGGAGCACGCGAATCTTCCTCATGTAGTCCTCCATCGATCATTCGGTGCGGCTCACAACGCTTTTATGACGATGTGCGGCGGATCGCTGGCGGTTGGTGCTCTGGTGTCGTTGCTCGTGAGACTGGCATGGGCCCATCCCGCTGCCGGCCAGCGTCTCGGCCAGTCCGCGCGCATCGCACCAGAGCATGTAGCCGCTCGCTGACGCGTCATGAAGCCGGTACCGGCACCCACGCCTCCGGGCAGCTCGCCACGTACGGGTAGTACGCCCCATAGCTTGGGCAGTAGTACCAGTAGTAGACCTGAGGATAGTATCCGTAATACGGGTAGACGAACCCGGACCCGAACCCGAAGCGGCCGCGTCGGTCGTGATCATGGTGTCCGTCGAAGCCATGGTGTCCGTCGGAGCCATGGTGTCCATCGGAGCCATGGTGTATCTGCGCCACGCCTGAATGACCGCCCCCGAAGCCGTGACCGGCCATTCCTCGCGCCTGACCGGGCGCGTTGAACACGAGCACGATCGCCAGTGCGGCGAGCGCCACAACTGCCAACTTTGTATTTCGTGTGATCTTGTCCACGATGATTCCTCGCTTTCTCCTTCCATACCTTTAGACGACACCGTGTCACCGGAGATTCAGCCCGCTCGACACGGTTGAAACGCTCGAGTCCTGCAGTGCCAGAGATTTCCGCAAGAATCCGCTAGCCCATGCCCGAACCTTTCCTGCTCGCGTTCCCGTCGAGAAGGAGGAGCCAATCTTAGGCCGAGCTCAGGCGAAAGGTGAGTTGACCAGGGTATGTGGATCGTCAGGTTAGCGCTCAACCGTCCCTATACCTTCGTCGTCCTCGCCCTCTTGATCCTCATCGCGAGCCCGGTGGTCATCCTTCGCACCCCTACGGACATCTTCCCGAACGTCGACATCCCGGTCATCGCGGTCGCCTGGCAGTTCACCGGCCTCAACCCGGAAGAAATGGAAGGGCGGATCACCAACCAGTACGAGCGGGTCCTCACGACGACGGTGGACAACATCGAGCATCTCGAATCCACGACGGTAAACGGGCAGGCGATGGTGAAGATCTTCTTGCAGCCGAATGCGCGCCTCGATACCGCAAACGCGCAGGTGACGGCGGTGTCCCAGACCATCCTGCGGTCGCTTCCAGCGGGCACCCAGCCTCCTCTGATCATCAACTACAGCGCGTCGACGGTGCCGATTCTCCAGCTCGCCCTCTCCGGTCTCTCCGAGTCCGAGCTCTTCGACTCCGGTTTCTACTTCTTGAGGACCCAGCTCGTGACCGTTCCGGGCGCGTCCATTCCGTATCCGTACGGGGGCAAGCAGCGCCAGGTGATGGTCGACCTGGATCAGGGCCTGCTCCAGTCGAAGGGGCTCTCCCCGGCCGACATCGTCACCGCCATCGGCCAGCAGAACATCGTGCTGCCGTCCGGCACCGCGAAGATCGGGGAGTTCGAATATGACGTCACGATGAACGCGAGCCCCCGGACGGTGGCCGAGCTGAACGACCTCCCGGTCAAGGTGGTCGGCAACTCGACGGTCTATCTCCGGGACGTCGCCAACGTGCGGGACGGGTTCACGCCCCAGACGAACGTGGTCCGCCAGGATGGCCGCCGGGGCACGCTGATCACGATCCTGAAGACAGGCACGGCGTCCACCCTCGACGTGGTGGGGGGCATCCGCAAGGTCCTACCCAGGGTGATTCCGACACTCCCGCCGCAGCTGAAGATCCAGCCGCTGGCCGACCAGTCCATCTTCGTGCGGGCAGCGGTGAGCGGGGTGATCCGGGAGGCGGTGATCGCCGCCTGCCTCACCGCGGTGATGATCCTGATCTTCCTCGGGAGCTGGCGGAGCACGCTCATCATTGCCGTCTCGATCCCCCTCTCGATCCTGACTTCGCTCATCGTCCTGGGCCTGCTCGGCGAGACCATCAACATCATGACGCTCGGCGGCCTCGCGCTCGCCGTGGGCATTCTCGTCGACGACGCCACCGTGGAGATCGAGAACATCAACCGGAACCTCGACATGGGGAAGCCCGTCGTCCAGGCGATCCTGGACGGGGCCCAGCAGATCGCGGTGCCGGCGCTCGTCTCGACGCTGTGCATCTGCATCGTGTTCCTGCCCATGTTCCTCCTCGGTGGGGTCGCCCGCTACCTCTTCGTCCCGCTCGCCGAGGCGGTGATCTTCGCGATGCTGGCGTCGTATCTCCTGTCACGAACGCTCGTGCCGACTATCGCCAGGTACCTGCTCCCGCAGGTGGTCGAGGACGCGGCGCCGTCGAGAAACCCGCTGGCGCGCGCGCAGCAGGCGTTCGAGCACGGATTCGAGCGGGTCCGGCTCGCCTATCGGGAGGTGCTTGCCCGGCTGGTCGACCGGCGCGTCATCTTCATCCCGGTGTTCCTGGCCATCTGTCTCTGCGCCTTCCTGCTCGCGCCGCGGCTCGGCGAGAACTTCTTCCCGGACACCGACAGCGGGCAGTTCACCCTCCACCTGCGAGCCCAGACGGGGACGCGCATCGAGGAGACGGCGCGGCTGACCGACCTCGTGGAGGCGGCGATCCGGCGCGAGATCCCCGCCCGCGAGATGGAGGTGATCCTCGACAATATCGGGCTCCCCTACAGCGCCATCAACTGGATGCACAGCGCGTCCGGCGTCATCGGGGCCGCCGACGCGGACATCCTCGTCTCGCTGAAGGCAGACCACCGGCCCACCGCCGACTACGTCCGGGCGCTCCGCCAGAAGTTGCCGTCGGAGTTCCCCGGCGTGACCTTTTACTTCTTGCCCGCCGACATCGTGACGCAGATCATCAACTTCGGGCTGCCCGCGCCGATCGATGTCCAGATCGAGGGGGCGGACGTCGAAGGCAATCGCCGCGCCGCCGACAAGATGCTGAACGAGCTCCGACGGGTGCCGGGTCTCGTCGACCTCCGGCTCCAGCAGCGTTTCGACTACCCGAAGTTCGACGTCGCCATCGACCGCACGAAGGCGGGACAGGCCGGATTCACCGCGCGGGACGTCGCGAGCAGCCTACTCGTCTCGCTGAGCGGGAGCTTCCAGACCACCCCAACCTTCTTCCTGAACTTCCAGAACGGGGTCAACTACAACCTCGCGACCCAGACGCCGCAATACCGGATCCAGTCCCTGCAGGACATCCAGAACATTCCGATCACCACGCCGACCACCACTCGGCCCGGCATCCTCGCCAACGTCGCGTCGATCACGCGCTCGAGCGAGATGGCGGTGCTGTCGCACTACAACATCCGCCGGGTCGTGGACATCTACGGCGCCGTTCAGGACCGCGACCTCGGCGCCGTGGGCCGCGACATCACGCGGATCGTCGACGCGAACCGGCCGCTCCTGCCCCGGGGCAGCTTCCTCACCGTGCGCGGGCAGCTCGCAACCATGCGGACGTCGTACCTCGGGCTGCTCGCGGGGCTCGGCTTCGCCATCGTCCTCGTCTACCTGCTGATCGTCGTGAACTTCCAGTCCTGGCTCGATCCCTTCATCATCATCACCGCGCTGCCGGCGGCGCTCGCCGGCATCGTGGTCTTCCTCTTCCTGACCGGGACCACGCTCAGCGTCCCCGCCCTGATGGGCGCCATCATGTCGATCGGTGTCGCGACCGCCAACAGCATCCTCGTCGTGTCCTTCGCCAAGGAGCGTCTCCGCGAGCACGGGAACGCGGCGACGGCCGCCGTCGAGGCCGGCTTCACCCGGTTCCGCCCCGTCCTGATGACCGCCCTTGCCATGATCATCGGCATGGTGCCCCTGGCGCTCGGGCTCGGCGAAGGCGGTGAGCAGAATGCTCCGCTCGGGCGGGCCGTGATCGGCGGCCTCTTGTGCGCCACCGTCGCCACCCTCGTCTTCGTGCCCTCGGTGTTCGCGCTCCTGCATGGACGGCGGTCTTCCGGAGACTCGCGATGACAGACGATCCGACCGGAGAAGCCGAGACTGAGTCCAAGGCGAGGGCGGCGGATGAGCCCCGGCGATCGCAGAGCCCCGTTCTCTTCCTCGCCCTCGGGGTGTTGGTGGGTGCCCTCGGTCTCGCCCTCTACTCGGGGATCAGCGCCCGCAGCGCGGCCGACGCGAGGGTGAAGCGGGCCACCGATGAAGCGGACGTCGCGGTCGTGAAGGTCGTGTCGCCAACACCGGGCGCGCCGACGCAGGAGATCCTGCTCCCGGGCACCACCCAGGCCTTCACGGACGCGCCGATCTTCGCCCGCACGAACGGCTATGTAAAGGGCTGGTACTTCGACATCGGCGCGCACGTGAAGCAAGGGCAGCTCCTCGCCGAGATCGAGACCCCCGAGGTTGACCAGCAGCTCGAACAGGCCCGGGCCGACCTCGAGACGGCCCGGGCCAATCTGCGGCAGGCCCAGATCACCGCCGACCGCTGGCGGGCGCTTTTGGAGACCGACTCGGTCTCCAAGCAGGAGACGGACCAAGCGGTGAGCGCTCTCAGCGCGACGAAAGCCACCGTGGATTCGAATGCCGCGAACGTCCGCCGGCTCGAGCAGCTGCAAGGGTTCGAGAAGATCTACGCTCCCTTCGAGGGGGTCATCACGGCGCGCAACGTGGACATCGGGGTCTTGATCAATGCGGGATCGAATACCTCGGGCCGTGAGCTCTTCCACATGACGGCCATCCACACGCTCCGCGTCTTCGTGGCCGTGCCCGAGGTCTACTCGCGAGCGGCCCGCCCCGGAAGCACCGCGACCCTCACCCTCGATGAGTTCCCCGGGCGGTTGTTCAAGGGCGCCCTCGTGAGGAACGCCAACGCGATCGACCTTGCCTCCCGCACGCTGCTCGTCGAGGTGGACGTCGACAATCCGGGCGGAGAGCTGCTGCCCGGAGCCTACGTCTTCGTTCACCTCAAGCTACCCGAGCAGATCGCGTCAGCCACGGTTCCCGCCAACGCACTGCTTTTCCGCGCCGAGGGACTCCAGGTCGCGATGGTCCGGGACGGCCGGGCGCAGCTCGTTCCGGTCACGATCGGGCGTGACTATGGCACCACCGTGGAGATCGTCGCCGGGCTTCAGCCTACCGATCAGGTCATTGTGGCGCCATCGGACTCGCTCACCAGCGGCACCCGCGTGCGAATCGCGGGCGCGCCCGCCGGAGCCCTGCCATGAGGGCACGAGCGGCCGGCCGGGCCGGGCTCGCCGCGCTCTTGCTCGGCGGCTGCATGGTCGGCCCGGAGTACACGAAACCGTCGGCGCCCATGACGCCCGCCTACAAGGAGGCGGACGGCTGGAAGGCCGCGGAGCCGAGCGACAACCTGCCGCGGGGTCAGTGGTGGGCGATCCTCGGGGATCCCGAGCTCCAGGCGCTGGAGGAGCAAGTCGCCGAGGCGAACCAGAATCTAAAGATCGCCGAGGCGAGGCTGCGCGAGGCCCGGGCCATGGTCCGTTTTAACCGGGCCGCGCTCTTTCCCACGATCTCGACGAGCTTCGGCGCCAGCTCCATCCGCGACTCGGCCAATCGCCCTTTCGTGCCGCCGGGCCTGAACACTGGCAGCAGCGGCGACCTCCTCTTCTCGCTCGACATGTCCTACGAGATAGACTTGTGGGGCCGGGTGCGGCGGACGGTAGCGGCGGCCCGGCAGGAGGCCCAGGCCACCGCCGCCGATCTCGAGACCGCCCGGCTCAGCCTTCAGGCCGAGCTGGCGATGGACTACTTCGCGCTGCGGGCCGCCGACGCCCAGAAGCAGCTCCTGGACGAGACGGTGAAGGCGTTCGAAGCGGCGCTTCGGCTCACGACGAATCGCTTCGAGGGCGGCGCGGCCCCGAAGTCCGACGTCGCTCAGGCGCAGACGCAGCTCGACACCACGCGGGCGCAGGCCACCGACGTCACGGTGCAACGGGCGCAGCTCGAGCACGCCATCGCAACGCTGATCGGCAAGCCGCCCGCTGCCTTCAGCCTGCCCTCTCGTCCGCTCGACACCCGGCCGCCGGACATCCCGGTGGGCCTCCCGTCCCAGCTGCTGGAGCGGCGCCCGGACATTGCGGCCGCCGAGCGCCGCGTCGCCGAGGCCAACGAGCAGATCGGCATCGCCAAGGCCGCGTACTATCCGACCGTGATGCTGAACGCCTCGGTCGGATTCGAGGGAAGCTCGTTCGGGAACCTCCTGAACGCGTCAAGTCTCCTGTGGGCGGTGGGGGCGTCGATCACGCAGACGATCTTCGACGGCGGACGTCGCCGCGCCACGTCCGACACCGCGCGGGCGGCCTACGATGCAACCGTGGCCGCCTACCGTCAGACCACGCTGACCGCCTTCCAGCAGGTCGAGGACAACCTGGCCGCGCTTCGCATCCTCGAGCAGGAGGCTCAGCAGCAGCGGCGCGCCGTGGAATCTGCACAGCAATCGCTCCAGCTCTTCGCCAATCGTTACCGGGGCGGGGTCGACAACTACCTGCAGGTCATCACCGCCCAGACCGCGACGCTCGCGAACCAACGGACCGAGATCGACATCCTCGGGCGTCGCATGGCCGCGAGCGTGCTGCTGGTGAAGGCACTCGGAGGCGGCTGGGACGTGGCGGAACTGCCTACTCCCTAGGAGGAGGTCGGTGAACATTTCCGCACGGACACGCAATCCATCCCGCGCGATTGATCGACTGCGGCGTATCGCTCTTGGAAACCTTTTGAGAGGAAGCTGAGGTCTGTCGGAAGGTCGGGACGGCGGTTACGCGAGGGACTGGGCGAACTCGTTCAAGGGCGTCAGCGGGAACCCGCGTTCATGCCATCCCTGCAAGCCGCCCGCGAGCGGACGCACGCGGGTGACGCCGTGCCGGCGAAGGTCGAGCGCCACCCGGGCGCTGGTTGCCTCGTTGGGTCACGTGCAATAGAGCACGATCTCGATGTCTCGCCGAATCTCTTTGTGGCGCCGTTCGAGCTCATCAGGGCTGATCCGCAGCGCCCCGGGGATGACGTAAGGCATGGCCCCCACGTCGAGCTCCGTCCGGAGGTCCACGACCATGGTCTCCTTCTTCTCCTCCAGCCTCCGCTTCAGATCTTCCGGGCTGATTCGAGCCGTACGCAGGGACCGAAGGAAGCGTTGGCGTTGAACATACTTGACTCCCAGGTAGCCTGCCAGGAGCCCGAGAAGCACAAGGAGCGACCTGCCGCCGAGCCGAGATGCCTCGGCCACGACCTGCTCGATCAGATCGGTGAAGACGTAACCCAGGCAAATCCATCCCGCCGACCACGCGAGGGCGCCTCCGGCCTCGTAGAGGACGAATCGCCCAAGATGGACCTTGGCCACACCCGCCAGCGCGGCAGCGAGAGGATTCAACCCGGGTAGGAACTTGGCGGCCAGGAGAGCACGGAGTCCGTACGCCGTGAACAGGTCGTCGACCCGGCGCACGCAGGAGTCCGGCTCAAGCGTGATCCGGCACAGGGAGCCCAGGACCCGGGCGCCGCGCCGCCGGCCGAATGTATACCAGAGCAGATCAGCGGCGAGGCAGCCGGCGATGGCGGTTCCAAGCGCCACCAACAGGCTGAATCGAGCGGCGCCCACGAGGGCCCCCATGACGAGCAGGAGCGGGACAGCAGGTACCGGGATGCCAGCCTGATCGGCGAGCACCCAACCGAACAGCACCAGCGGACCTTGCCGGACCACTACGTCGAGGGTCTCACTCATGTGATGGGCTCACGAGTCGCGGTGCCTCTCGGCCTACGGGCCCGAGTCAAAGCAGGTAGCGAGGATGCCTGCGACACACACGCATTCGACCGACTCGCCGCGCGGGCCCAGGACCGTCACGATCTTGCCCGTGCAGTCGGGCCAACGCTGTGACCGATGGGCGACCACGGGCACTGCGAACAGCATCACCAGTACCAGCAGAACCACCAGAATCCACACGGTCTGCTTCATGTAACCATCTTCCGATTCTCCCGCGGGGCCTGCACGTCCTGGTTCTCCCGCGCCGTCTGCACGTCCTGACAATCCAGCAGGGCCGCGATGTCCTCATTCTTGCGCGGTGTCTGAAGGTCGTGGCTCTTGCTGCGGTCGATCTGACCTATGTCCTGACGCGCGGTGGCGAGCAGGATCGCGCCGTGCACCTGCGCCGGACTCGGGATTGGTGACATCGAAACCGCAATGACTGCGCTGAGAGCTGCTGCAACAAGTGCTTTCATGTCTCTCCCCCTCTGCCTCTTCGTAAGCCTATCCTTGCTCCTTGAGACGCGATCCCCGTGTCGAGGGAGTCACTCGGGCATCAGCCTTCGCAAGAATGTAACAGAGCGCCCACCGGGTCCTTCGATATTCCACGATCGGGCGATACCCGGCCATCGGGTTGGCCGATATGACTCGGCTCCCTTCTTCCCAACCTGTGCCACCAGGTTGGCCGCGGCTGCATCCAAATGTCGGATGTGTGGTCACAAAACTTCGCAGGAGGGCCTCCATGCCTCGGAGATCGTCAGTGACTGTGCAGACGGGAACGTGGGCCGTGATTCTGGCCGGTGGAGACGGCGTGCGCCTGCGCGGGCTCACACGGGGGATCACCGGTGACGACCGACCCAAGCAGTTTTGCGCGCTCGTCGGTCCGGACACACTCCTGGGCGACACTCGTCGACGGACAGCGCGGGCTGTGCCTGGTCGCCGGACACTCATCGTTGTCACCAAGTCTCACGAGCGCTACTACCAGCCCCTTTTGACGGGGGTACCGGAGTCCTCGGTGGTGGTCCAGCCCGAAAACCGCGGCACAGGTGCAGCTATCCTCTATGCCCTGCTACGGATAGCCGCGACGGCTCCCCAGGACACGGTGGCCTTCTTCCCTTCCGACCACTATGTTTCCGACGATGAGGCTTTCATGGCGCACGTCGAACAGGCCTTCGAGACAACCCGTCAACGGCCTGATCTCATCACCCTGCTGGGTATCACTCCGGAGAGAGTCGAGCCCGGCTATGGCTGGATCCAGGCGGGCGAGCCTGTTGCTGGAGTCCAACCGGCCGGGCTCCGGTGGGTTCGCCGTTTTTCTGAGAAGCCCGCACTCGCCGAGAGGATTCGGTTCCCCGCCCAGGGGTGGCTCTGGAACAGCTTCGTCATGGTGGGCCAGGTCTCGACGTTCCTCCACGTCATCAATCTGGCCGTGCCGTCGCTCTGTGAGGCCTTCAACGTGTTCCGGCCCACGTTGGGGTCGACGGACGAAACTGCGGCTGTCGAGCGGCTGTACCGCGGGCTGGCATCGGTCGATTTCTCCCGCGAGGTACTGTCAGCTCGTCCCGGCCGCCTGGCCGTGTTACCCGTCCGGGACGTGCACTGGAACGACCTTGGAGACCCTGACCGCTTGCTCGCCAGCTGGCGCCACGTCCTGCAAGAGGCGATCCCAGAAACGCTCCCGGTCAGGATGTCGGCTTGACTCTGCGGAAACCTCGCGTCAATGATGACGGCCAGCATGAAGGAGAAGACGCTGGGCGAGGCCGAGGACAATAGCACAGGTACAATCCGCGGCCAGGGGGCCAATCCCTGGGAGGCTTTCCATGGCCAACGCGTGGCACTTCCTCGGCTCTACGACGTTGCAGCGGCTCGGCAAGCTGACGCTGCGCGAGGACGCCTGGCGGCTCCCCACGGGCGCCCTCCGGCGATACCCCGTGCTCCACGTCGGCATGACCGTTGGCGTCGTCCCCTTCGTGGACCCCGAGCACGTGCTCCTGGTCCGCCAGTTCCGCCATCTGGCACGCGCCGACTCCTGGGAGCTGCCTGGCGGAGGCGGACAACCGGGCGAGGAACCCGAGGCGGCAGCGCAGCGGGAGCTCCGCGAGGAAGGCGGCTACCGCGCGGGGCGGCTGACCTTCCTCACGCGCTTCTTCCCTTCGAGCGCCTACCTCGACGAGACGGCGTACTGCTACATAGGCGAGGACCTCTCGGCGGACCCGCTCGCTTCCGACGACGACGAGTTCTTCGAGCGGCTCGTGGTGCCGTTCCCCGAGGCCGTCGCCATGGCGATCGACGACCGGATCACCGAGTCGGTGTCCAAGGTCGCGCTCCTCGCCGCGGCACTCAAGCTGGGCCTCCGGCCGTGATTGCTCCCGTGCCGCCAGGGATGCTAGGCTCCTGCGCATGAGCAGGTTCGCCCGTGTGGCGGTGCTCTCGCTGGCGGGGTTGCTTCTCGCCGGGGCGACGCTGCCCGCCGGAGCACAAGACAAGAGCCGCGCCCGCGCCAAGGCCGCGCCCGTCGACGAGAGGGCCGCGGGCATCGACGAGGCGCTCCGGGTCTCCGGTCTGCGGAATCACCTGACGCGGGTCCGGCTGCGACTGAAGCAGACCATCGATGACAACAATCCCAACCTGGACGCCGACGTGCGGCGATGGCTCTGGCGGACCCTCGATGTCTCGTTCTCGCCCGAAGCCTACGCCAAGCCCGTCAAGCAGGCGCTCTTCGACAACTACGACGCGGACTTCCTGACTCGGGTATTGGTCTGGTACAACTTTCCCGCCGGCAGGAAGATGGTGAGGCTGGAACAGAGCGGCGTGGAGCCCGGCCAGTCCCAGGCGAGGGACAGGTACCTCGCCACGCTCGAAAACAGGCAGCCTTCCGAGGAGCGGCTGGTGGCGATCTTCAGGATCGACGAGGCCTCCCGGGCATCGGAAGGGACGTTCGGCGCCATCAGGGCCGTCGTCATCGGCTGGAACCGCGGGATCGAACAGGTCATGTCGGAGCAGGCACAGCAGCGGGTGGCGCAAGGGGAGATCGCACGCGACGTGTTCCGCGCCCAGATGCGGGACACCGTCAGCGAGGAGGTGCTGCGGGAGTTGATGTACACGTACCGCGGCGCGAGCGACGCGGAGCTTCGAGCCTACGCCGAGTTCCTCGAATCGGACGCCGGCAAGTGGTTCTTCAGCACAGCCTACAAGGGCCAGCAGGCCTTTCTGGAAAAGGCCGTGGACAAGGTCGCCGAGGCGTACGTCAACACGATTTATGTGAACGAGACCAACCGGTCGTCCAAGAACTAGGGCGGCACGGTCCACCAGGGCCGAGTCAATAGGTCGCGCGACCTCCCGAGAGGTCGTGCACCGCTCCCGTGGTGAATGAACAGTCGTCCGAGGCGAGCCACGCCGCCAGCGCCGCCACCTCGTCGGGCCGTCCCACCCTGCCCATGGGGATCTTCGAGACCAGCAGATCCACCGTGCTCTTCTCCATTTGCTGGAGCAGCTCGGTGCCGATGACCGCCGGGGCGATGGCATGCACGAGAATGCCCCGCGTGCACACCTCCTTGGCGAGGGCCTTGGTCAGCCCGATGACGCCGGCCTTGGCGGCCGAGTAGGGCACGAGAGTCGGGTTGCCCTCCTTGCCCGCGATGGACGCAATGTTGATGATGCGCCCGCTGCCCTGCACCAGCATGACCTTGACGGCGGCGCGGCAGCAGAAGAAGACGCTCGTCAGGTCCGCGTCGATCACGCGGCTCCAGTCGTCGTCGGTCAGCTCCCAGATGGGAAACGACCGTCCGGTGATCCCGGCATTGTTGACCAGAATGTCGAGCCGGCCCCACGTCTGGACCACGCGGTCGACAGCGGCGGCGACTTCGGCGGCCTTCGTGACGTCGGCAGCGAGGGCGATGGCGCCGCCGCCCACCTTCTTCGCGGCGGCGTCCGCGGCCCCGGGGTCGATGTCGAGCACGGCCACCCGGACGCCGTCGGCCGCGAGGCGTGAGGCGATGGCGAGCCCGATGCCGCGGGCGGCGCCGGTGACGAGCGCGGTTTTCGCGAGGGCATTCATCCAGCCGGTTCTCCTTCGGCGGCGGCGCCCCGGGTCCACGCCTGGGTGCGGGACGTGACGCCGCGCATCGCGAGCCAGTAGAGCATCCGCACCGTGAGGCCGGTGGCGATGATGAGCACCGACATGGCGGCGGCCTGGGCCGTGTCGCCCGCGTCGTCCATGAGCAGCACGGCGACGGCGGCCAGCTCGGTGCCCGGGGCAACAATGAAGACCACGGCCGAGAGCGTCACCATCGCGTTCAGGAAGAAGTACATGCTGACGGCCACGATCGACGGCAGCGCGATCGGCACCGTCACGCGCCAGAAGGTCCGATAGAAGGGCACTCCGAGCGAGGCGCCCACGTTCTCGAACTCGGCGTCCATCTGCTTGAGCGCCGTGGTGGCGGTCAGGAAGCCCACGGTGAAGTAGTGAATGACGTTGGAGATGATCAGGATGGCCAGCGTGCCGTACAGCGCGTTGAGCGGGCTGCCGGGAGCGTTGAAGGTGAAGATGTAGGCGAGGCCCAGGACCATGCCCGGCACCGACACGGGCAGGACGGAGAGGAGGTAGAGAGGGCCGCTGGCCGCCGTGCGGCACTTCTCCACGACGTAGGCGCCGACGAAGGTCAGCGCGGTGCCGGCCGCGGCCGTCAGCGCTGCCACGCGGATGCTGTTCCAGAGCGAGCGATAGCCGCCCGCGGTGTCGAAGTCATAGTGCTTGAGCGTGAAGCCGAAGTTGTAGGGCCAGCGATGCACGAGCGACGAGACCAGGATGACGGCGTAGATCGCGGCGATAAAGGCGGCGATGAGGGCGCAGTAGCCGAGCAGTCCCCAGTCCGCCAGGGGGCGTCGCTCCGGCACGAGGGGCTTGGAGGAGGAGGTCACCAGCGCGTACTGGCGCCGCTGGACGAGGCGGTCCACGACGAAGGCCAGCACGGCCGGTATCAGCAACACGACCGACACGGTCGCGCCCATGGTGAAGTTCTGCTGGCCGGAGACCTGATTGTAGATCTCGGTCGCCATCACCGAGAACTTGCCGCCGATGGCCTTGGGCGCGCCGAAGTCCGTGATGGCGAGCGTGAAGACCACGAAGCAGGCGCTCACGAGCCCGTACTTGATCCCGGGCAGCGTCACCGTCACGAACGTCTTGACCGGGCCCGCGCCCAGCGTCCGCGCCGCGTCGTAGAGCCGCGCGTCGGTCGCGGCGAGCGCCGCCATGAGGATGAGCAGCGCGTGGGGAAAGCAGTAGAAGACCTCGGCCAGGATGATCCCCTTGGCACCGTAGATGCCGACGTTCAGACCTGTCGTCCGCGTGATGATGCCGTTATTGCCAAATACATAGATCAGCGCGAAGGCCTGGACCAGCGACGGCGCGAAGAGCGGCAGCATGGCCAGGACGCGGAAGAGCCCTTTCGCGGGCATGAGGGTCCGCGTCAGCGCATAGGCGTAGCCGAAGGCCAGCGCGACCGTCAGCGCCATGGCGGCGACGGACACGAAGAGGCTATTCGTGATCGAGGCGGCGATCGCCGGCGTCGAGAAATACCGGACGTAGTTGGCGGCGCCGATGAAGTGGCCGTCGTTGTCGAGCAGGCTCCGCCAGAGGACCTGCACCAGCGGATAGAGCAGGAAGAGGTAGAGAATAGCGGCGAAGATTGCGACGAGCGCCCATCGGATCGCGTCCTCTCCGCTCAGCCTGTGCCGGACGACGCCGTCAGGGATCTCCGCCGCGGATGGAGCCCGGACGCTCACGCCGCTCTACCCGGGGCGGGAAAAGCGCGGAGCGCCTCCGGCGCGAGCGCTATCGGCAGGTCGGCGCCTTCGCCCACGCCGAGCGCCGCGAAGGCGGTCGCAGCTACGTCGCACTCGAGCAGCGCTCCGCCTTCTCCATTCACGGTCAGTCCCACGCGTGTGAAGGCGCCCAGGAACTGGACGACCGTGATGCGGGCCGTGAGACGGTTGTCGCCCTGGAGCGCGGCCGGGCCGACGGCGATCTCTTCGGGCCTGATCGCGAGCGTCAGCGCGCCTCCTGGCGGCGCTTCGAAGCCCGGCTGATGACGCAGCTCGACGGCGCCGACACGCGCCCAGCCGCTGCGCGGGGCTGCGACGGCGGAGAGGAAGTTCATCTGGCCGACGAAACGGGCGACGAAGGGCGTGCTGGGACGCCGGTACACCTCGGTCGGCCCGCCCACCTGCTCGACCTCGCCCGCGTTCATGACGACGATGCGGTCGGCCATGGCGAGGGCTTCTTCCTGATCGTGCGTGACCATGATGGTCGTGACACCGAGCCGCCGCTGGAGCCCGCGGATCTCGTGGCGCAGCGACTGGCGCACCCGCGCGTCCAGCGCCGAGAGCGGCTCGTCGAGCAGGAGAAGCGCTGGCGAAGGTGCCAAGGCGCGGGCGAGAGCGACACGCTGCTGCTCGCCTCCCGAGAGCTGGGCCGGGTACTTGTCCTTGTGGCGGGCTAACCCTACCAGGGCCAGCAGCTCGTCCACCCGGTTCGCGATGACGCGGGCCGCGGTGCGCCTGGTCTCAAGACCGTAGGCTACGTTGCGTCCGACCGTCAGGTTGGGGAACAGCGCGTAGGACTGAAAGACGATGCCGTAGTTGCGGAGAGCCGGGGGCAGGCTCGATACGTCGCGCCCGGCCATTCTCACGGTGCCCGCGTTCTGGCGCTCGAGCCCCGCGATGATCCGGAGCAGCGTGGTCTTGCCGCAGCCGGAGGGACCGAGGAAGCAGATGAACTCGCCGGCGCCGACCGAAAGTGAGATGTCACGGAGTGCGACATAACCTCCGAATTTCTTGGCGATACCCTCGAGGGCGACGGCGGCCTCGTTGCTCATGAGCGGGCGGCCTCCGCGACGACTCGGAGGACCGCCTGGCCGTAACGCTCCGCCTTCTGGCGGCCGATGCCGTATGCCAGCGCCAGCTCGTCGGCGTTGCGCGGGCGCAGGCGCGCGATGTCGCGGAGCGTGCGGTCGGAGGCGACCATGAACGGCGCGATCGCCGCCTCGCGGGATACGGTCAGCCGCCACGCGCGAAGAGCCTGGAAGAGCGACTGCCCGGCGGCGTCGAGCTCGTCCGCTTCGGGTGTCCTTGGCGCCCCCGCTCGCTTCGGTGCCCGAGTGCCCGGAATGGCAGCGCGCTCAACGGCGGCGGAGGGGAGCAGGAGCCGCGCGGGGTGATCGCCCTTCATCACCGCGCGCCCTTCTTCGGTCAGCGTCACCACGGGGCGGTCCGCGCCTGTGAAGCTGACCCAGCCCGCCGTCACGCAACGGCGGAGGAGCCGCGTCAGCCACTCGCGCGGATGCTCGCGCAGATTGCCGAAGGTGGGCGTGGAAGAGAGGCGGGCGCGCTCGAGGCGCTCATCGGCATCGCCGTGAATCAGGGCGACGGCGGTCTGGAGTCCGAAGCGACCGTGGACGCGCGCGACGCCTGACAGCGCCTTCCTGACCAAGAGCGTCGCCGCCTCGGGGTCCTGCACCGGCGCGTCGTCTCCCAGCGCCCGGCAGACGTCGCAGCGGCCGCAGCCGTGGAGCGTCTCGGCCTCGTCGCCAAAGTAGCGCAGGATCGCGTCGTGCCGGCAGGATCCGCCCTCGGCCCAGCGGATCAGCTCGAGGAAGAGTCCCCACTTGTGCTCCACCACCGCAGGGTCGGGCGGCGCCCCGTCCGGACCTCTTTCGATCAGCGCGCGGCGCAGCGGGAGGTCACGGGAGGAGATGAGCAAGAGGCCGAGGGCGTCGGCGCCGTCGCGTCCGGCCCGGCCGACCTCTTGATAGTAGGCCTCGATCGAGCTGGGCGGTCCGAGGTGGATGACGGCTCGGACGTCAGCCCTGTCGATGCCCATGCCGAACGCGTTGGTGGCGACGACGACCTCGGCGCGGCCGTCGGCAAACGCGCGCTGTGCGTCTTCTCGCTCGACCGGCGGGAGGCCCGCGTGGTAGACACGGGCGCGCCAGCCCTCGGACTCGAGCCGCGCGCCCTCCTCTTCTGTTGCGCGCCGAGTCGGCGCATAGACGATCGCCGCGCCGCGCCCCTGCCCATGCCCGCCGAGCGCTTCGGCAAGAGCCGCGTCGATTCGCCGGCAGCGCTCGCGCTTGTCCTCGACCTCGATCGCGCGTAGCGACAGGTTGGGGCGCGCAAACCCCTGCACCACCTGTGGCGTGTCCGCCGGCAGGCCGAGGCGAGCGAGGATCTCGTCGCGCACCACGGGCGTGGCCGTGGCGGTGCATGCGAGCACACGGGCGGATGGCAAGTCCTGGATCAGGCCGCCGATCTCGAGATACTCCGGCCGGAAGTCGTGTCCCCACTCGCTGATGCAGTGGGCTTCGTCCACGGCCACGAGCGGACAGCGTAGCCCCTGGACGAGCGACCGGAAGCCTGGAAAGGTCAGCCGCTCGGGAGCGATGTAGACGAGCTTGCAGTCACCGCGCGCGATCATACCCATGCGCCGGCGCATTTCGCCGGCATCCACCGTGGAAGCCAGATATGTCGCCGACACGCCGCGCGCATTGAGCGCCTCGACCTGGTCCTGCATCAGCGAGATCAGGGGCGAGATACACAGCGTCGTGCCATCGAGGAGCGTCGCCGGGAGCTGGTAGATGAGGCTTTTGCCGCCGCCCGTGGGAGCGACGAGGAGCAAACGGTCAGAGGCCAGCAAAGTCTCGATCGCTTCGCGCTGGCCCACGCGAAAGGCGGCGTAGCCCAGCCGGTGAAGCCCCGCTTCGAGGTCGAGCCCCGAGGGGAGCGCCGGCTGGGCCGCGCCGCGCGCGATCACCTTACTTGGCGTAGCGCTTCTGCCACTCGGCGAGGATCCGGTCGCGGTTCTTGGCCGACCACTCGAAGTCGTTCGGGTACACGACCTTGCTGATGTCCTTCGGCAGCCCCTCGGGGACGGGCAGGCCGGCCACCGCGACAGCGGCGAAATATTTCGCATACAGCGCCATGGCCTCGTCGCTCGCCGCCCAGTCGAGGAACTGCTTGGCGGCCGGATTCTTCGCGCCCTTCTTCGTGAGCGCGTTGGCCTCCATCTCGTAGCCAGAACCCTCCTTCGGCAGGACCATCTCGACCGGGCTGCCCTTCTTCTTCATCTCGAGCGCGACGTATTCGAACGAGACGCCGATGGCGCGCTCGCCGGCTGCCGCGTCCTTGCACGGCTTGGAGCCCGACTTCGTGTACTCGGCGATGTTCTTGTCCAGCGCGTCGAGATACTTCCACCCCTCGGCCTCGCCCATGCGCTGCAGGATCGAGGCGACGGAGAGATAGCCGGTGCCCGAGGATGCGGGGTTGGGCATCACGACCTGCCCCTTGTACACGGGCTTGGTCAGGTCCGCCCAGGACGCAGGCATGGGCAGGTTGTTCTTCTTCGTCACCTCGGTGTTGACGCAGAAGGCCGACATGTAGATGTCGATGCCGACCCACGACGGCGGGTTCGCCTTGTCGCGGAAGAGCGGTTGGATCTTGTCGAGCCCCTTGGGCGCGTACGGCTCCAGCAGCCCAGCGGTCTTGAAGATCAGGATGTTCGTCGCCCCCACGCCCCAGATCGCCTCGGCCTGCATGTTGTCCTTCTCGGCCATGAACCGGGCCGAGATATCGCCGGTCGAGAGCCGCAGGATCTTGAGCTCGATGTTGGGCAGCGTCTTGTTGAGCGCCTTCATGTAATCGGCGATCTGCTCGTTCTCGATCGCCGTGTAGACGACGACGGTCTGCTTCTGGGCGAGCGCGGGCGGCGCGGAGAGCGCCACCACCGCCAGAGCCGCGAGAGCGGTGCGGACGATGCGTGTCAGCATGGGTGCCTCCAGGAAGTGGGTTATTGGGCCATGAAGCCGCCGTCGACGACCATCTCGGCGCCCGTCATGAAGGACGACTCGTCCGACGCCAGGAAAAGCGCGGCGTTGGCGATGTCCCGGGGCTGGCCGATGCGTCCCAGCGGTATGCCCGTCTTGAACTCGACTCTGAGCTCGGGCGTGAGATACGGCGCCTGCAGCGGGGTCTCGACGATCCCCGGGTGGATGATGTTGGAGCGGATCTGGTCCTTGGCGAACTGGATGGCGAGCGACTTGTTGAGCGAGATCAAGGCGCCCTTCGCGGCCGTGTAGGCGTCCTGCGCGCGGGTGAAGCCGGCCAGCGCGGAGACCGAGCCGACGAGGATGATGGACCCGCCGCCCGCCTTCTGGAGGTGCGGGATGCCGTGCTTGGTCACCCAGAACACGCTCTTGAGGTTGATGGCCATCACGCGATCCCACTGGGCGCCATCGGTCTCCAGCACCGAGCGGTCCTTGTCCTTCCACAGGACGCCTGCGTTGTTGTAAAGGATGTGGAGCGCGCCGAAACGCTTCACACCCGACTCCACCATGCGCTTGACGTCATCCTCGATGGCCACGTCGCCGACGGCCGCCAGCGCCTGCCCGCCTGCCTTCTCGACGAGCGCGACGGTCTCGTCGGCCGCGCTCTCGTTGATGTCGCACACGACGACGCGGGCGCCTTCCCCAGCGAAGAGGACGGCGGCCTCGCGGCCCATCCCCATTCCGGCGCCGGTGATCAGCGCAATCTTGCCCTCGAGCCTCATGCTCATGCTATGCCGTCGTCTCCTCTCTCCCCCTGATCTACTCAGCCCTCGCCTCGCGGCCGAGCCGCTCAGCTCGAACCGCGGCCCTCTCCCCCTCCGGGGGCGAGGGTTCGCCAAGTCTCCCTCTCCCCTCTGGGGAGAGGGCAGGGTGAGGGGTCCGTCGTTAGATTCTCTCGAAAAGTCTCATCAGCTCCCAGTCGGTCACGGACTGGTCGAAGGCCTGCTGCTCGAGACGGCCGTGGTGGAGGTAGTGCGTCACGACGCCTTCGCCGAAGGCCTCGCGCGCCAGCTTCGACCGCTCGAGCTCGTCGAGCGCCTCGCGCAGCGTCTTCGGGACCTGGCGGAGCTTCGGGTCCTCGTAGGCGTTGCCGTCGTAGAACCGGGGCGGCTTGAGCTTCTTGTCGATGCCGTGGAGGCCCGCGGCGATGGTCGCGGCGAAGGCCAGGTACGGATTGGCGTCGGCGCCCGGAATGCGGTTCTCCACGCGGAAGCTCGGCCCTTCCCCGCACAGGCGGAAGCCGCAGGTGCGGTTGTCCCAGCCCGCGGCGATGCGCGTGGGCGCGAAGGACCCCGCCTGGTAGCGCTTGTAGGCATTGATGGTGGGCGCGTAGAAGTAGGCAAACTCACGCGCCATCGCCATCTGCCCCGCCAGCCACTGCTGGAAGAGCGGCGTCCCCTGCCGCCCGCGGCCCGCGAAGAGGCTCTTCTTGCCCGCGCGGTCCCAGAGGGAGGAGTGGAGGTGGAAGGACGAGCCCGCGGCGCCCATGTCGTACTTCGCCATGAAGGTGATCGAGCTGCCCTGCTGCCACGCGATCTCCTTGACGCCGTGCTTGTAGAGCACGTGGCGATCGGCCATCTCGAGCGCCTCGGCGTAGCGGAGGTTGATCTCCTCCTGCCCCCGCCCCCACTCACCCTTCGAGAACTCCACCGGCACGCGCGCCGCTTCCATCGAGTTCCGAATGGCGCGCACCAGCGGCTCCTCCTTGGACGTCTGGAGGATGTGATAGTCCTCGAGGTAGCTGGAGACCGGCGTCAGGCCGTGGTAGCGCTTGGCGCGCGCCTCGTCGAAGGACTCGCGGAAGAGATAGAGCTCGAGCTCGGAGGCGGTCTTCACCGTGAAGCCACGCTTGCGCACCCGCTCGATCTGCCTCTTCAGCACCCAGCGCGGTGACTCCTCGATGGGCTGGCCCTCTTCGGTGTAGACGTCGCAGAAGACCAGCGCCGTCTGCGGCAGCCATGGGATCAGCCGCCACGTCGCCAAGTCTGGCACCATCTTCATGTCGCCGTAACCACGTTCCCATGACGTGAGCGTGAAGCCGGGCAGCGGCTCCATCTCCATGTCCACCGTGAAGAGATAGATGCAGGCGTGCACGCCGTCGCCGAGCACGTGGTCGAGGAAGTAGCGGCCGACGACGCGCTTGCCCATGAGCCGGCCCATCCCGTCGGGAAACACCGTGAGCACGGTGTCCACGGCGCCCTTACGGATGAGCGCCTCGAGGCCCTGCGGGTCCGCCGGGTCGGCCACTAAGATCTCCTCCATGGGGTCTGCAGGAGCCAGCGGGTCCGCGTGGGCCGGCCGCGAGGCTGACGAATCTTAGCGGGGTTCCGGGCGCGGGGCAAGGGCCGCGACTACTGTATCGCGATGGGGACGGGCGGGATCAACAGGATCAACAGGAGCAGGCAGAGGACGCCCACGGCGTAGCGACCCGGAGAAAGCGGGGAGAGGTCGTCGAGCGGCGGCTGGTGGTGAAAGCCCATCACGAACAGGAGCAGGAAAGCCCAGACGAACCAGTTGCCTGCCCCCGTCACCGCGCCCAGCGCCAGGAGGCCGAGAAAGGTCGCGATCGAGATCTGCCTGTGCCGGGCCCCGAAGAGCGCATAGGCTATCCGCCCGCCGTCGAGCTGGCCGACCGGAATGAGGTTCAGCGCGGTGACGAAGAGCCCGACCCAGCCCGCGAGCGCCACCGGGTGGACGAAGACGTCGTGCCCGGGCGGCAGCGGGCCGAAGGCGAGCCACGTCATGAAGCGCAGGAGCAGTGAGTCGCCGAACGACACGCTCCCGCCCGACGGGACCGCCGCCACCTTCGACCAGCCGAGGCCGATCCAGAGCGCGGGGAGCGCCACCACGAGCCCCGCCAGCGGTCCGGCGGCGGCGATGTCGAAGAGGGAGTTCCTGTCGCGAGCGGGCGAGCGCATCCGGATGATGGCGCCCAGCGTGCCGAAGAGCAGGGGCGGCGGCGCGGGAATGAAGTACGGCAGGCTGACGGAGGCGCCGTAGGCCCGCGCGGTGAAGTAGTGGCCGAACTCGTGGGTGCCGAGGATGGCGAGCAGGGTGAAGGCGAACGGAACACCTTCCAGCAGCCGGCGGGGCTCCACGAACGGGTTGAAGGCGAAGAACGCCTGCGACCCGGCCACGATCGTGGAGAGCACCGTGAGGAGGAAGAGGACGATGTTCGTGCGCGGCTTCGACGGCATGACGACGTCCACGAAGGGCAGCGCCCGCACCCACGTCAGCCCCTGCCCCGCCTGGAGAAACGGCGTGTACCCGAAGGGGCGGAAGCGCCCCACGAGCTCGGTCACGGCGGTGGCCGGCTGCATGAGGAGCCGCCCGCCGAAAGCCACCGCGTGCCCTTCGACGCGCACCTGGTCCACCGCCAGCACGCCCGCCAGCTGCGGACCGAGCTCGGCTACCGTGAACGCGGAGGAATCGGCGGAGGGGACGGCGGCGCGGCGCCGTCGGAAGGGCCAGAGGCGCATGCCTTCACGTTACCACAGCGCCAGAGAGGCCACCGCGCGACGGGCCGCCTCGAGCCCGCCTTCGAGATACACGACGGCCAGCACGGCCTCGAGCGCCGTGGCAAGGAGCGATTCCTTCTCGCGCCCGCCCATCTGCTCTTCGCCGCGACCCAGGCGCAGGTGGGGCCCGAGACGTATCGCGACGGCCCAGCGGCCGAGATTGGCGCCGGAGACGAGCTCGGCGCGCTTCGGAGTCAGCACGCCCTCGGCCTCGTCCGGGAACGCGCCCCAGAGGTGCTCGCCGACGACCAGGGCGAGCACGGCATCGCCGAGGAAGGCAAGCGCGCCGTTGTCGCGGGTGCCCGGATGCTCGTTGGCGAAAGAGCTGTGGGTCAGCGCCTGCTCGAGCAGCGCGGCCTCACGGAAGACGTGCCCCAGACGGGCGCCCAGGAGGTGAAGCGGGTCGGGTTCCGCGATCACCTATCCTCGATACTTCTTGAAGGCCAGCGTCGCGTTCGTGCCGCCGAAGCCGAAGGCATTGCTGAGCGCGACCTCGATCTCCTGCTTGCGCGCCTGGTTCGGGATGTAGTCGAGGTCGCAATCGGGGTCGGGCTTCTCGTAGTTCATCGTGGGCGGGAGCATTCCATGGTGCAACGCGAAGGCGGTCGCAATGGCCTCGATCCCGCCCGCGGCCCCCAGGAGATGCCCGGTCATGGACTTCGTGGACGAGACCGCAAGCTTCTTGGCATGGTCCCCGAAGACGCGCTTGATCGCGATGGTTTCGAACTTGTCGTTATAGGGCGTGGACGTGCCGTGCGCGTTGATGTAGCCGACGGACGAAGGCTCGAGCGCGGCGTCGCGGAGGGCGGCCGCCATGGCCCGGGCCGCGCCGTCGCCCTCGGGATCGGGCGCGGTCATGTGATGCGCGTCACCCGTCATGCCGTAGCCCACGATCTCGGCGTAGATGCGGGCCTCGCGCGCCCGCGCGTGCTCCAGCGACTCCAGGACCACGAGGCCCCCGCCCTCGCCGCAGACGAAGCCGTCACGCTCGGCGTCGAACGGGCGGGATGCCTTCGTCGGATCATCGTTGCGCGTGGACATGGCTTTCATCTGGCAGAAGCCCGCGATGGTCAGGGGGACGATGATGGCCTCCGCCCCGCCGGCGATCATCACGTCGGCGTCGCCACGCTGGATGATTCTCATGGCGTCGCCGATCGCATGGTTGCCGGTGGCGCACGCGGTGACCACCGACGAGTTCGGCCCCCTGGCGCCGAAGCGCATCGAGATCACGCCCGACGCCATGTTGACGATGATCATCGGCACGAAGAAAGGGGACACCCGGTCCGGTCCCTTCTCCGTGAGGATGGCGTACTGCTCGAGCAGCGTCTCGATGCCGCCGATGCCGGAGCCCACCAGCACGCCGAAGCGCGTGGCATCCACGCGATCCGTCTTGAGCCCCGCGTCCTCCACGGCCATCACGGCGCAGGCGACCGCGTACTTGAGGAACCGGTCGAACTTGCGGTCGTCCTTCTTGTCGATGTACTTGAGCGGGTCGAAGCCCTTGATCTCGCCCGCGATGCGCGTCGGCATCTGGCTGGCGTCGAATCGGGTGATCGGTCCGATCCCGGACCGGCCCGCGAGGAGAGAGGCCCAGTACTCCTCGGCCGTGTTGCCGACGGGGGTGACCGCCCCCGCGCCGGTCATCACTACGCGGCGCTTGTCCATGGCCATGGGCGGCGCCGGTGGTCCGGCTACTGGTTCTCCTTGATATAGCTGATCGCGTCACCCACCGTGGTGATCTTCTCCGCGTCCTCGTCGGGGATCTCGAGGTCGAACTCCTCCTCGAAGGCCATGACCAGCTCGACCGTGTCGAGCGAATCGGCGCCCAGGTCCTCGATGAACTTCGCGTTGGGGTTGACCTCGTCCTCTTCGACCCCGAGCTGCTCGACAATGATCTCCTTCACCCGCTCCTCGACCGGCTTTGCCATGAACACCCCCCGCTTCCGCATAGATTGAACTCACACCACCGATCCCCTGATCCCCGCGGAGACGTCCTACATGTAGAGACCCCCGTTGACGTGGATCGTCTGCCCCGTGACGTAGGCGGCGCCGTCGCCGGCCAGGAATCGTACCACCTCGGCTACCTCACGCGCCGCCCCGATCCGCTTGAGCGGCACCTGCTGGAGCAGCGCCTCTCGGGCCTCGCCGGATATGCCGGCCGTCATGTCCGTCTCGATCAGGCCGGGCGCCACGGCGTTGACCAGGATGTTCCAGTGCGCCAGCTCGCGCGCGGCCGCTTTCGTGAGGCCGATCACGCCCGCCTTGGCCGCCGAGTAGTTGACCTGGCCGGCGTTGCCCATAGCCCCCGCGGTGGACGTGATATTGATGATCCGCCCACTCTTCTGCCGCATCATCGACTTGGCCGCTGCCCGCGTCATGAGGAACACGCCCCGGAGGTTCGTGTCCATGACCTGGTCCCAGTCGTCGTCCTTCATCCGCACGAGGAGCTGGTCGCGCGTGATACCGGCGTTGTTGACGAGCACGTCGATGCGGCCGAAGCGCTCCTTCGCCGCATCCACCAGGCGGTCGCAATCCTCCCGCTTCGACTGATCCGCCGCCAGACCGACCGCCGCTGCGCCCGACGCCTCGAGTTCCATGACGGCGGACTCGAGCCGGGCCGCGTCGCGGCCAGAGACTACCACGGAGGCGCCGTCCTCCGCCAGCGCACGAGCGATGGCCAGCCCGATCCCGCGCGTTCCGCCGGTCACCACCGCGATACGGCCCGCCAGCGCCTTGCTTGCATTCACGCGGTGGGCCCTCCGGCGAGCGCGGCGGCGACCTTCTCGAGCGAATCCGGGTCCTCGACCGCCTGCCCTCGGGCGCCTTCAACGGTGCGCTTCAGGAGCCCCGTGAGCACTCGCCCGGGCCCGACCTCCAGCCAGGTAGTGGCGCCCTCACGCGCGAGCACGCCGAGGCAGTCCGTCCAGCGCACCGGACTCGCCACCTGGCGGACGAGGAAGGGCTTGACGTCGTCGGCGGTGGTGGTGATCCCTGCGTCCACGTTGCGCACGACGGGCACCCGCGGGGCGTGCACGCTCACCCTCTCGAGCTCGCCCGCGAGGCGGTCGGCGGCAGACTTCATGAGCGCCGAATGAAATGGCGCGCTCACAGGCAGGAGCACGCCCTTCTTGCTGCCGAGGGCCGCCGCCGCCGCCACCGCCCGCTCGACGGCGGCCCGATGGCCAGCGATCACGATCTGCCCCGGCGAGTTGATGTTGGCGACGTTGACGACCTCGCCCCGCGCCGCCTCGGCGCAGGCCTTCTCGGCCGTTTCCAGGTCGATCCCCATGAGTGCGGCCATCGCGCCCGTGCCCACGGGCACGGCCTCCTGCATGAACTCGCCGCGCTTCCGGACGAGGCGCACGGCGTCGGCGAAGCCGAGCGCGCCCGTCACCACGAGCGCGGAGTACTCCCCCAGGCTGTGCCCGGCGCAGAGGTCGGGGGCAATGCCGCGCTCGGAGAGCACGGCCGCCGCGGCAACGCTCGCGGTCAGGATGGCGGGCTGGGTGTTCGCGGTGAGGGCGAGCTCTTCCTCCGGCCCCTCGAAACAGAGCCGCGAGAGCCGGAAGCCGACCGCATCGTCGGCCCGGCTCCACACTGCCGCCGCCGCGGGCGAAGACTCCGCGAACGCCCGGCCCATGCCGACCGCCTGTGAGCCCTGCCCCGGGAAGAGGAACGCGATCTTCATCGGGCCCCTACCAACGCAGCAGCGCCGCGCCCCAGGTGAAGCCGCCGCCGAAGGCGGCCATCAGCACGAGGTCGCCGGGGTTGAGCCGCTTCGAGGCCCACGCCTCCTCGAGGGCGACGTACACCGAGGCCGCGCCGGTATTGCCGTAGCGATCCACGTTGACGAACACGCGATCCATGGGGAACTTGAGCCGCTTGGCCGCCGCCTCGATGATGCGCAGGTTGGCCTGGTGCGGGACGAAGAGGGCGAGGTCCTGCGCCGTGAATCCGTTCCGGGTGAGAATCCGCACCGCGCAGTCCTCGAACATGCGCACCGCGACCTTGAAGACCTCGTTACCCTTCATCCTGGCGAAGTGCATCCGCTTGTCGACCGTTTCGTGGGTCGCCGGGTGGCGCGAGCCGCCCGCCGGTTGGATCAGCAGCTCGCCGTAGCGCCCGTCGGAGTAGAGGTCGGTGTCGAGGATCCCGGCGTCCCCGTCGGAAGGACGGAGCACGACGGCGCCCGCCGCGTCCGCAAGAAGGATGCAGGTGCCGCGGTCGGTGTAGTCGACGATGCGGGACAGGCACTCGGCGCCGATGCACAGGACGGTCTTGTATTTCCCCGTCTGGATGTACTGCGCGCCGACGGAGAGACTGTAGACCGAGCCCGAGCAGGCGGCGTAGACGTCCATGGAGCCCGCGTTCCGGCAGCCCAGTCGATGCTGGACGATGTTCGCGGTCGTGGGGAATGCCATGTCGCCCGTGGTCGTGCCGACCACAATGAGGTCGATCTCGCCGGGCTCGACCTGGGCGCGTTCGAGCGCCTGCTGCGCCGCCCTGATGGCGAGGTCGGAGGTCGCCTCGTTCTCGTCGACGATGTGTCGCTCGCGGATGCCGGTGCGCTGGACGATCCACTCGTCCGAGGTCTCGACCATCCGTTCGAGCTCCTCGTTGGTCAGGATGCGCTTCGGGGCATAGGCGCCGATGCCGATGATCCGTGCCCGGGTCATTCGCGGCCTCCCTCGCGCCCCTCGGCCAGCTCCGACTCAGCTTCGAGGGCGGTCTTGATGTGCTCGTTCACCCCGTTCTTGACCCACTCGGCAGCCACCCGCACGGCGTTCTTGATGGCCTTCACCGGCGAGGCACCGTGGCAGATGATGGAGGCGCCGTTGATGCCGAGGAGCGGCGCGCCGCCCATCTCCGTGTAGTCGACCCGGCGCTTCATGCGCGTGAAGGCGCGCTTCGAGAGCGCCGCCCCCGCCAGCGAGAAGACGTCGCGGCCGACCTCCTGCCGGATCATCTCCGTCAGCATCTCGGCCAGGCTCTCCGAGACCTTGAGGCAGACGTTGCCCGTGAACCCGTCCGTCACCACCACGTCACAGCGTCCGTTGTAGATGTCGCGCCCCTCGATGTTGCCGATGAAATTGATCGACGAGGTCCTGAGCTCCTCGAAGGCCTCCTTCGTCAGCTCGTTGCCCTTCCCTTCCTCCACGCCGACGGAGAGGAGACCCACGCGCGGGTTGTCCTTGCCCACGATGTCGCGCGAGTAGACGTGCCCCATGACGGCGAACTGGAAGAGGTGGCGCGGCTTGGGGTCGACGTTGGCGCCGGCGTCGATGAGGATGGTATAGCCGGACAGGCTCGGCAGCGCGGCGGCGATGGCGGGACGGTCCACGCCGGGCAGGACGCCCAGCACGTACATCCCGATGGCCATGGCGGCCCCGGTGTTGCCGGCCGAGACGAGGGCCTGGCACTCGCCCTCCTTGCACAGCTCGGCCGCGACCCGGAGCGAGGAGTCGTGCTTGCGCCGGAGGGCGTGCGCGGGGGCCTCCGCCATGCCCACCACCTGGCTGGCGTGGCGCACGGAGATCGGCTGGTCCTGCGCCTTGAGGCGTACGATCTCGCGCTCGACGGCGGCCTTGTCGCCGACGAGCACCGAGGCGAGTCCGAATTCCCGGGCCGCCGTCACCGCGCCCTCGACGACGACGGCGGGGCCGAAGTCCCCGCCCATCGCATCCACCGCGATCTTCATCGGCCGCGGGTCGCCCCTGCGGGCGCTACTCGCCCTCGACAGACAGGACTTCCCTCCCCTTGTAGAAGCCGCACTTGGGACAGATCTGGTGAGGCAGCTTCACTTCCCGACACTGCGGGCAGACGGAGCGCGTGGGCGCGGTCATCTTGTAGTGCGTCCGGCGCTTGCGCCCGCGCGTCTTCGAGTGGCGTCGCTTTGGCAGCGGCATGAGTTGGTGGCTCCTCGGTCGGCCTCGTACGCCCGACCTTGCGGGTTATTTCGTCAGCCGGTCAGCCAGGCCCTTGAGCGGCGACCACCGCGGGTCTGCGGCCGGCGCGCACGCGCACGGGGCTGCGTTCCTGTTCGCTCCGCACGTGGGGCAGAGGCCGCGGCACCCCTCGCGGCAGAGCGGCTTCATCTCCAGGCCCAGAGTGGTCTCGGTCTCGAGCAGCGTGTTGAGATCGATCTGGTCATGGTCGTAGACATCCGTCTCGAGGTCGTCCCTGCCCAGCTCCCGCTCCTCCCCGCGCGCGGCCGGCGCGGGCACCAGGCTCGTGTCCACGTTCGCGTCCACCGCGGCCTCGTATGCCTCCAGGCACCGCGAGCAGACCTGCGGCACGCGCGACCGGACCCGGCCGTGGACGAAAACGACGTCGCCGTCCTTCTCCACGGCGAGCTCCACGTCCTCGAGCCGCCACGAGCGGTCCTGGAAGGGCTCCGGGAACGCCTCGGGGCCCTCGAACCTGAGCCCCTCCTCCGGAATCTCGGAGACCCTGATGACCATGACTCGACTCTCGCTAACTCTGTAAAGAATTTATAGAATTCCCTAAAACCGGGTCAGTGTACGAGCCCCCCTCCCGGTTGTCAACCTCAAAGGCCTCCCAGGCCCCTTTTCCAGCATACGGCAGAGAGCCCTGCCGCGCCCTATACTGATGACCCTGTGCACACCATCTATTTCGGCGACAACCTGGACATCCTGCGCCGCCACGCTCTGGACGGCACGGTCAACCTCATCTACATCGACCCGCCGTTCAATACCGGCAAAGCGCAGACGCGCACGCGCATCAAGACGGTGCGGAGCGCGTCGGGCGACCGCGTGGGCTTTCAAGGGCAGCGCTACGCGACAGCCAAGATGGGCTCGCGCGCCTTCCCCGATCGCTTCGACGACTACCTGGCCTTTCTCGAGCCCCGCCTACGCGAGGCCTACCGGGCGCTGGCCCCGGACGGCACGCTGTACTTTCACATCGACTACCGCGAAGCGCACTACTGCAAGGTGCTCCTGGACGGCATCTTCGGGCGTCGCAGCTTCCTCAACGAGATCATCTGGGCCTACGATTACGGCGGCCGGCCGACGCGCCGCTGGCCGCCCAAGCACGACAACATCCTCGTGTACGTCAAAGACCCGTCGCGCTACGTCTTCGACACGGAGGCCGTCGAGCGCATCCCCTACATGGCGCCGGGGCTGGTCGGACCGGAAAAGGCGGCGCGCGGCAAGCTGCCCACCGACACCTGGTGGCACACCATCGTCCCGACCAACGGACGCGAGCGCACGGGCTACCCGACGCAGAAGCCGCTGGGCGTCGTCACCCGCATCGTGCAGGCGTCGTCGCGTCCGGGCGACCTCGTGCTCGACTTCTTCGCCGGCAGCGGCACCACCGGGGAGGCCTGCATCGCGAACAACCGCCGCTTCATCCTGGTGGACGACAACCCCGAGGCGCTCGAAGTGATGGCGCGGCGCTTCGAGGGCCTCCGGGGCATCCGCTGGGTCGGCTTCGACCCGCGCGCGGCGCTCGGCCGGCGCGGCGCGGCCGGCCCCGTTGCTTGACGCTCTCCGGAGCGGCTGCTACATTTTGCCCGGAGGCACCACGCCATGGGCAACCTGATCAAAACCTGGTTTCTTCTCACCGTCCTGACCTGTTTGCTGGTCCTGGCCGGCGGAGCCATCGGCGGGCAGCAGGGCATGGTCATCGCCTTCGTCCTGGCCTTCGTGATGAACGTCGGCTCGTACTGGTTCTCCGACAAGATCGTGCTGTCGATGTATGGCGCCCAGCCGGTGGACGAGGCCCAGGCGCCCGAGCTCTACCGCATTGTCCGCGAGCTGGCGGCTGAAGCGAAGATCCCGGTACCGCCGATCTACATCATGCAGGACGACTCTCCCAACGCCTTCGCGACGGGGCGGAACCCGAGCCACGCCGCGGTCGCGGTCACGGAAGGCATCCTGCGCATCATGAGCGAGGACGAGCTCAAGGGCGTGCTCGCCCACGAGCTCTCGCACGTCAAGAATCGCGACACGCTCATCATGACCATCGCGGCCACGCTCGCGGGGGCCATCACCTATCTGGCGCAGATGGCGCAGTGGGCGGCCATCTTCGGCGGCGGCCGGCGCAGCGATGAGGAAGGCGGCGGCGGGGGCGGCCTCATCGGCATGCTCCTGATGGCCGTCCTCGCCCCGTTCGCAGCCATGCTCATCCAGATGGCCATCTCCCGGAGCAGAGAGTACGAGGCCGACGCCTCGGGCGCGCGCCTCTGCCACCGCGCCTCCGGACTCGAGCACGCGCTCGCGAAGCTCGACGCGGCCTCGCGGCAGGTGCCCCTGAACGCCACGCCCGCCACCGCCCATCTCTTCATCGTCAACCCGCTGACCTCCGGCGGCCTCGCGACGCTGTTCTCGACCCATCCCCCGATCGAAGAGCGGATCGCGCGCCTCCGGGCGATGAGGCTTTGATCGCGGCGGGACCGGGCGCGGCGCTCGGCCTGACGGAGCCGCACCCCGCCTCCGATCTCATGATCGAGGCCGAGCACCTTCGCAAGACCTACGGCCCGACGGCGGTCCTCGACGACGTGTCGCTCGAGCTGGGTACCGGTCGGGGCCTGACCCTCCTGGGGGCCAACGGCACCGGCAAGACCACGCTCCTGCGGATCCTCGCCACGCTCCTGCGGCCCACCTCGGGCTCGCTGCGCATTGTCGGGACCGACGCCCTGAAGGAACCCGACACCGTTCGGGGCGCCATCGACATGGTCGGGCACGGCTCCTGGGTCTACGAAGACCTGACCGCGCTCGAGAACCTGCGATTCTGGGCAGTCATGGGCGGCCACGACGCCGGACGCGCGCGACTCCGCGCCGCTCTCGAGCAGGTCGAGCTCGATGCCTCGGCCGACCGGCGGGCGCGCACCTTCTCGGCGGGCATGAAGCGGCGACTGGCGCTCGCGCGCGTGCTGCTAGGCCGGGCCCGCCTCCTCCTCCTCGACGAGCCCTTCACCGGCCTCGACCGGGCGGGCCGGAAGTGGCTGGGCGAGTTCCTGCTGTCCTTCAAGGCCGGCGGCGGGGCGCTGGTCGTGGCGACCCACAGCTTCGATGCGGGAGTGGGAGTGGCAGATCGCGTCGCCATTCTCTCCGGCGGGCGGATCGTCCTGGACCGTCCCGCGGCCGAGCTCGGCCTCGAGGACGTCCGCCGGCTTTACGACGAGCTGGCCCTGGGCCCCGGGACGGCTTCGTGAGCGCCTACGTCCGCCGCGCGTGGATCGTGGTCTGGAAGGACGTGCTCAGCGAGCGCCGGAGCAAGGAGAGCCTCAACTCGCTCATCTTCTTCTCGCTCCTGCTCCTCTTCGTGTTCCAGTTCGCGCTGGGGCCCGAGCGCGCGCGGGTGGAAGCGGCGCTTCCCGGGCTCCTCTGGCTCGCCTTCATCCTGGCGGGGCTGCTGGCCTTCGGGCGGACCTTTCTCATCGAGCGTGAGAACGACTGCTGGGAGGGGCTCGTGCTCTCGCCCGGCGACAAGTCGGCCATCTATCTCGGCAAGCTCGCGGGCAACGTGCTCGTGATGATCGTCGTGGAGGTGGTGCTCCTTGTGCTCTTCGCCGTGTTCTTCTCGCTGGACTTCACGCCGGCTCTTCCCGCCCTGGCGGCGGTGCTGGCGCTCGGCACGCTCGGCCTCGCGGCGGTGGGGACGCTCTTTGGCGCCATCACGGCCCAGCTCCGCGCGCGCGAGCTGCTCTTCCCTGTCCTGCTCCTCCCTGCCGTGGTACCGGTGCTCCTGAGCTCGGTGAGCGCCACCCAGACCGTGCTGGCAGGTCAGCCGCTCGGCGAGGCCGCGCCGTGGCTCAAGCTGCTGGCCGCGGCAGACCTCGTCTACCTCGTGGTGGGCGTGGTGACCTTCGAATTCGTCCTCGACGCCGCGTGAGCCCCGGATCCAGGCCTCACCCCGGTCAGCCCTTGAGCCCGCTCATGACGACGGCACGGACGACCCAGCGCTGACACAGGAGGAAGATCGCGAGGACGGGCAGGATGCTGACGACCGCGGCCGCGGTGACCAGGTTGTACTCGATGAAGTACATGTTGGTGAAGCCGACGAGGCCCAGGGTCACCACCTTCATCTCCGGCGAGTTGATCACGACGAGCGGCCAGAACAGCTCGTTCCACGTCCACATGAACTTGATGATCACGAGCGTCGCCATCGCCGGGGCCACCGACGGCAGGACGATTCGCCAGAAAATGCCGAGTTCTCCCCCGCCGTCGATCCGCGCCGCTTCGATATAGTCGGTGGGCACCATCTCGATCGCCTGGCGCATGAGGAAGACGCCGAAGACGCTCACGAGGTCGGGGGCGAGGATGCCGGCGTAGGTGTCGAGAAGGCCGAGCCGGTTGACCCACAGGTACAGCGGCACCACCACCGACTGGAACGGCACCATCAGGATGCCGATGATGCCGAAGAAGAGGACGTCCCGGCCGGGGAACCGGAACTTGGCGAAGCCGTAGCCGGCCAGTGAAGAGACGAGCAGGCTCGACATGGCCGACACCGAGGCCACGAGGGCGCTGTTGAGCAGGAACCGCCCAAAGGGCTGCCGCTGGAACACCTCGCGGTAGTTGTCGAAGTTGCTCCATCGGTCGGGCGCCACCTGGAGCGGGACTCGCTGGATCTCGGGGACAGTCTTGAGCGAGGTCACCGCCATCCAGAAGAAGGGGAAAAAGACGACCACCCCGCCCGCCGCCACCAAGCCGACCACCACCAGGTGTCGCCAGCCGTTCTTCAATACTCCACCTGCCGACGAAAGAGGCGCCACTGCAAGAGCGTCAGCAGGAGCAGCGACGCGAAGACGAAGACCGCGATGACGGACGCGTCGCCGAGCCGGAAGAACTTGAAGGCGGTGTCGTAGAGCAGCATGATCACCGTCTGACTGGCGCCCGCCGGTCCGCCCTGCGTGGTCGCGTACACCGTGTCGAAGACCTTGAAGTTGAAGATGATCTCGAGGATGGCCACCATGACGATCTGCGGATTCAGGAGCGGCAGGGTCACGCGACCGAACGTCTGCCAGCGGTTGGCGCCATCGATCGAGGCTGCTTCGTAGTACTCGCCCGGGATGGCTTGGAGCGCGGCGAGGAAGATGAGGGTGTCGAACCCGAGGCGCGCCCAGACGTTGACCAGGGCCAGCGACGGCAGCACCAGGTCGAAGCTCTGGAGCCACTTGAACGGCGGAAGGCCCACCTGCGCGAGCAGATGGTTGAGGACGCCGTACACCGGGTCGTAGATCCACTGCCAGACCAGGGCGGCCGCTACGAGTGACACCGAGAACGGCAGAAAATACATGGCAGTCCAGACGCTCCGCCAGCGCAGGCTCACGAGGCGGTGGAGGCCGAGGGCGACGGCAAGCGCCACCACGGCCGTCAGCGGCACGGACATGAAGAGCAGCGTCACCGTGTTCCGGACGGTGTGCCAGAACGTCGGATCGGTGAGGACCTTGACGTAGAGACGGGTCCCCACGAACTGGGTCGCTCCGCCCGGCTGGGTCCGGTAGAAGGACCCGAGCACCGATTCGGCCAGAGGGACCAGGAACACGCACGTGAAATATGCGACGGCGGGCAGGACGAAGAAGAGTCCGGCCCGCCGCTGGCGGTCCATGTAGCCGCGGGCACCGAGCATCCGTAGAAACGGCCGCACGGCCTGGCCCGCCGGTCAGTCGGCCAGGATCCTGTCCATCTTCGCCGCGGCCTCGTCCAGCAGGGGCTTGGGCTGCCCCTTGCCGTAGAGAGCGGCCACCACGGCCTCGCCGAAGGCGGTGGCGAGCTCGTTGGACTTCGGGTGGTAGTACTCGGGCGGCACGGGCTGCTTGAGCATCTCCTGCGTCGAGTGGTAGTCGGGGCGCGCCTTGACGTAGGCGGTCTCGAGGTTCACCGTCCACACCGGCAGGATGCCCTGGGCCTGGTGCTGGTCGAGGTCGTCTTTCGGATTGCTGATGAAGCGCATGAACTCCCAGGCCGCCTGCTTGTTCGGGCTGTTCTTGTAGACCATGTTGGTCCACGGAAAGAGGTTGCCCGCGCCCGGGCACGCCTTCCCGCAGGGCAGCGCGTAAACCTTGAAGCTCACGTCGGGAGCATTCTTCTTGACCCAGCCGAAGAACCACGACTCCCGGAAGATCACCGCCGCGCGCTTCTGGCCGAACGCGTCCTCGGGCGTCGGGAAGGCCAGGCTCGCGACCTTCTGCTTCTGGACGAGGTCCGAGTAGAACTGGAGCGCGGCCACCATCTCGGGGCTGTTGGCGAACCCGGTCGCCTTGTCGAGGCCGGGCGACAGCATGCGGGCGCCGTAGGCGTGGGCGAAGGGGAGGAACTTGTCGGTGATGCCCACCGGATGACCCTTGTGGCGAAGCGCGAATCCCACCTGCGTGGGCTCGCCCTTCGGATCGAGCACGGTCAGCTTCTTCATCGCGGCCAGCCATTCGTCCAGCGTCTTCGGCGGCTGGTCCGGGTTGAGCCCCGCCTTCTTGAAGAGATCGACGTTGATGTACATCTGCTGGAAATTGCCGTGCTCGATGGGGATGCCGTAGCGCACGCCCTTCCACTTGCCCACCGAGACCATGTACTTCGGCAGGTTCTCGTCCCAGACCTTGGCCAGGTCGGCGGGCATCCGGTCGCAGAAGTCATACTGCCCGCACCAGTGGTGCGTCATGCCCATGAAGATGTCGGGCGCGCCGCTCTTGCCCATCAGCGCTGCCAGGTACTTGGCCTCGTAGCCCTGGTAAGGGACGGTGACCACCTGGACCTCGTACCCGTGCTTCTGCGCGAAGTCCTTGCCGCGCGTCTCGTAGAACTTGTTGAACTCCGGGTTCTGCTCCCAGTGCGTCCAGAAGACCAGCTTCTTCGACTGCGCGGATCCCGCCGACGGGGCCATCACCACCGCCAGGGCCACCACCGCTATCGAGATCGTTCTCGAGATCTTGTGTCGCATCCTTGGCTCCTTTGCCATCAGAACTACAGGCTCTGCACGGGTCACCTCCACCGGATGCGATACTGTTCCGGTAACCCTCCGCCAGTCAAGGCGGGACACGGGGGGCGGGCCTGTTCAGTTGACGCGGCGGCGCCGTGCCTCTACACTCGGACTCGTCCCGCTCATCGCAACGCGCGAAGGAGACCCGATGGTCGAGAATCCTCTCAGGCGCCCACTCAAGGCCTGTCCGGCCCGGGGTCGGAGCGTCGCGGCTCGCGGTGCCGCACCCGGGCACCGACGCGCGGGCCGGCCCGCATGATGCGCGCGCTTGGATGGCTGTCCCTGCTGGGCCTCGTCGTGGGCCTCGCAGCCAGTTTCGGCTACGCGCCGCGCGAGGCCGTGCAGGGCAATGTCCAGCGCATTATGTACCTCCACGTGCCTGCCGTCCTCACCGCCTATCTCGCCTTCGCTCTCGTCTTCATCGGGAGCATCGGCTATCTCCTGACGCGGCAGCCGGCTTGGGACCGGCTCGCCCTGGCGGCGGCCGAGCCCGGTGTCCTTTTCACCGGCATCACGATCGCCTCGGGTTCGATCTGGGGCAAGCCGACCTGGGGCACGTGGTGGACCTGGGACGCGCGCCTCACGTCGACCGCCGTGCTCTTCCTCGTCTACGTCGGCTATCTCCTCCTGCGCGGCATGGTGGACGAGCCCGACCGCCGGGCGCGCGCCGCCGCCGTCGTGGGCATCCTGGGCGCGGCGAACATCCCCATCGTGCACTTCTCGGTCAAGTGGTGGCGCGCGCTACACCAGCCGTCCACCATCCTGGGTCCCGAGCCCTCGCCAATCGCCACTCCGATAGCGGCCACACTCCTCGTCAATTGGATCGCCTTCACCTTGCTCTTCGCCTATCTGTTGACCGCGCGGATGGAAATCGCGCGGTTCGAGGAGACTCATGCCGGATAACTGGGGCTACGTCTTCTCCGCCTATGGCCTGGCGGCCGTCGCGCTGCTCGGTTACTGGCGACGCCTGGTGGGGCGAGCAAAGCGCCTCGCCGACGGCGAGGGCCGCACGGGCAACGAGACCGGATGAGCCGGCGCGGCAAGTTCGTCGCCGGCGGGCTCGTCATCGTCGCGGCCATCGCGTATCTCATCTGGTCGGGCGTGAGTCAGTCCGTCGTCTACTTCGTCACGCCGAGCGAGCTCCTGGCCGCGCCCGTGCCGAGCAAGACCTACCGCCTCGGCGGCCTCGTGCAGCCGGGCTCGCTCAAGTGGCAGCCCAAGAGCCTGGATCTGTCCTTCACGCTCTCCGACGGCAAAGCGAGCGTCCCCGTCAAACACAAGGGCACGCCGCCCGATCTCTTCGCCGAGGGACGCGGCGCCGTGGTCGAGGGCTCGTGGACGAAGGAGGGCTATTTCAAGGCCTCGCTGATCCTGGCCAAGCACTCCGAGGAGTACAAGGCGCCCCACGACGGCGCCCAGCCGGGGTACAAGGAGCTGTTGAAGAGCCTGCGCGGAGACGGCACCCGATGAGGGCGACAAGCCCGAAGAGGCCACGGCGCAGCGCGGGCTCCTCCAACAGAGCGCGACCACAATGAGGGCCCCAGGCCCGAAGAGGCCACGGCGCAGCGCGGGCTCCTCCAACGGAGCGCGACCACAATGAGGGCCACAAGCCCGAAGAGGCCACGGCGCAGCGCGGGCTCCTCCAACGGAGCGCGAACCCCGTGATCCCGGAGCTCGGGTACGGCGCGACCGTCGCCGCCCTCGTGCTTGCGCTCTGGGGCGCGATCGCGGCGGCGGTGAGCGCCCGCACCGGGCGCGCGGCGTTGCTCCGCTCGGGGGAGCGCGCGGCGGTCGGCGCCTGGGTGCTCATCACCGCCTGCATCGCGCTCATGCTCTACGCCTTCCTGACCTTCGACTTCTCGGTTCGGTACGTCGCCATCAACACGAACCGCGGCACGCCCTTCTACTACCGAATCACGGCGCTCTGGGGGGCCCTCGAGGGCTCCATCGTCCTCTGGTCCTGGATGCTGTCGATCTACACGCTGATCGTGGTCGTCCAGTACCGGAGACGCCAGCCCGAGCTCTACCCGTGGGTGCTGGCGGTCATGCTGGGCATCCTCGCCTTCTTCCTCCTCGTCATGACCATCCCGGCGCCTCCCTTCGAGCGTCTCACGCCGATCCCGGCCGACGGCCGGGGCCTCAACCCGCTGCTCCAGGACTCCGGCATGATCACCCACCCGGTCGCCCTCTACCTGGGGTTCACGGGCTTCACGGTGCCGTTCGCCTTCGCCATGGCCGCGCTGATCATCGGGCGCACCGGCGAGGAGTGGATCACCATCACGCGTCGCTGGACGATCATCGCCTGGTATTTCCTCGCCCTCGGGCTGCTCATCGGTGGCTGGTGGAGCTACCACGTGCTCGGCTGGGGCGGCTACTGGGCGTGGGACCCGGTGGAGAACGCCGCCTTCATGCCCTGGCTCACCGCCACGGCGTTCCTGCACTCGGTGATGATCCAGGAGCGGCGGCGCATGCTCAAGCTCTGGAACCTCAGCCTCATCATCCTGACCTTCGGGCTCACGATCTTCGGCACCTTCCTCACGCGCTCGGGAATCATCGGCTCGGTGCACTCCTTCACGCAGGGATCGATCGGCATCTTCTTCCTGGGCTTCCTGGCGCTCGTCCTCCTCGGCTCCTTCTCGCTGCTCGCCTCGCGTGTGGAGCACCTGCGCGCCGAGGGCGCGCTCGACTCCGTCGTCTCGCGCGAGTCCACCTTTCTGCTGAACAACCTCTTCCTGGTCGCCGCCACCTTCACCGTCTTCTTCGGGACGGTCTTCCCGCTCCTGTCCGAGGCCGTGCGCGGCGCCAAGGTCAGCGTGGGCGCGCCGTTCTTCAACCTGGTCAACATTCCGGTCTTCCTCGCGCTGCTCTTCCTGATGGGCGTGGGGCCGCTCATCGCCTGGCGCCGAGCCTCCGCGGAGAGCCTCAAGCGCAACTTCCTCAAGCCCGTCCTCGCGGGCCTCGTGGCCGCGGCGGCGCTGCGAGCGATCGGCGTGGGCAACGGGCTCGTGCTGGCGACGATGGCCCTCGTCGTCTTCGTCGCCGGCACCATCGCGCTCGACCTCTTCCGCGCGGTGCGGGCGAGACGGCGCACCGGTGACGGCTGGGGCGACGCCACCTGGGGCCTGCTGCTCCGGCAGAACCGGCGGTACGGAGGCTTCATCGTCCACCTGGGGATTCTCGTCGTCGCGCTGGGGGTGGCGGGCTCGCAAGCCTGGTCGGTGCAGACCGAAGTCACCCTCGACAAGGGGAAGAGCGTGGAGCTGGCCGGCTACCACGTGCGGTTCGACGGGCTCTCGGCCTCCGAGGAGTCCAATCACGCCAAGGTCACCGGCGCGTTCACGATCACCAACGGGCGCGCGGGCAGCGACGTGCTCTACCCCGCGAAGAAGTTCTACCCGCAGGACCAGAACCCCATCGCGGCGGTGGACTACCGGCTCGGTTTCTTCGAGGACGTCTACCTCGTGCTGGGCGACTTCGCCACTGACGGCTCCCACGCGACGGTCAAGCTCCAGGTCAACCGCATGGTGTCCTGGCTCTGGCTGGGCGGCCTGGTGCTCACGCTCGGGGCGGCGCTGGCCATCCTGCCGGAGGCGCGGAGGCCGGCGTGAGGGCATCCAGGCTGGGGTGGGCGATCCCCGCCGCCGTGGTGCCGGTTCTGATGCTGCTGGCCTACGGCTTCAAAACGGACCCCCACGAGATCCCCTCGCCGCTCCTCGGCAGGCCGGCGACGGCCTTTTCGCTCACGACGTTCGCCGGCGCCCCCGTGAGCCTCGAGGGCCTCCGCGGTAAGGTCGTGATGCTGAACTTCTGGGCCTCGTGGTGCGTGCCGGCCTGCTATGAAGAAGCGCCGGCCCTCGAGCGTACCTGGCGCGAGTACAAGGACAAGGGCGTCGTGGTCGTCGGCGTCGACATCCAGGACAAGGAAGAGGCGGCGCGAAAGTTCCTCGCCGAGTTCGGCCACAGCTTCCCGAACGCGCCCGACCCCGCCGGCCGGGTTGCCGTCAGCTACGGTGTCTACGGCGTACCGGAGACCTTCTTCATCGACCGCCAGGGGCGCGTGCGCTTCAAGAAAGTGGGACCCGTGACCGACGAGTTCGCCCGACAGCACCTGGACGCGCTTCTCAAGGAGCCATCGTGAGACGGGGCCTGGCCGGGGTCGCCGCGGCCGCCGTGCTGGCCGCCGCGTCCGCGTGGGCCGCGCAGCCACCGCGCGCGGCAGCCCCAGCGTCCGCGGCCGCTCGAGTCGACGAGCAGACGGTCCACGACGTAGCGTCCGAACTCCGTTGCGTGGTCTGCCAGAGCCTCTCGGTGGCGGACTCGCCATCCGAGACCGCCAATCAGATGCGCGGCATCATCCGCGAGCGACTGGCCGCGGGTGAGAGCCCGGAGCAGGTCCGCGCCTACTTCGTCGAGAAGTACGGCGATTGGATCCTGCTCTC
>WNFT01000279.1_pt1 | contig 41190 bp, 34 predicted proteins | sample 5400191 | NCBI WGS metagenome assembly WNFT01 (sample SAMN13153359, study PRJNA577476) | soil metagenome | isolation source: 80 cm saprolite under Madrone tree | place: USA:California | collected 2016-06-14 | reverse complement strand
CCAAGGTACGAAGACCCGAAGTGGAAGAGCGCTTGCAGCGCGCCGCACAGGACGTACTCGCGCGCGCTGGTCGGTGTCGGCAGTTCCAGCGCTCCCGCGGTCGACGACCCTCCGGCGGGCACGGCGTCCGCGACTGCCGCCGCGAGGCGCCTGATCGTTGGATGCGCGTAGACGTCCTTCATCGATACCGACGGCAGGCCTTCGCGCTTCCTCACGCGCGCGCAGAAATGGGCCATGACCAACGAGTCCGCGCCGAGATCGTCGAAGAAGTGAGCATCGAGCGACACCTGGTCGACTCGCAGGACCTCGGCGAGCAACTCGGCGAAGGGCGTTTCGGGACCCGGCCCGGCCAACTCACGCACCTCGAACGACGTGGTCGTCATCGCACCGTCTCGTAGAAGAAGTCCGACACGCGCTGGCCCTGGCCGGCGGCGACCGCCTGGTCGAACACCCACTTGCCGACCGCCAGGTCGAGAATCCCCATGCCGAACGGAGAGAAAATGATCGGCCGGTTCCGATTCACCGATCGGCGCCCCCGCATGATCTCGGCGAGCGTGCCCGTCACGAAGCTGCGGTTCCCCGTGCGCTGCTCGGTGAGGTGGGGGGAGGTGTTCGCCTTCATGACGTGGTCGACGTCGTCGACCACGTTCTGGGATCTGAGGAGGATCTCGGGGGCGAGATCGCGAAGCGAAATGTGCAGCACCAGCGGGTTGTGATCGAACAGCGACGGATCAACGATGTGCGGTGCCGACGCGACGGTCGTGAAAACGATCAGATCAGAGGCCTTGAGAAGCTCTGCCACGTGGGGGACGACCGTGACCGAGCGGTGGTGCTCGAGGCGGCACGCCGTGTCTCTGAACTTCTCGCTCTCGGCCGGCGACGTGTCGTATAACCGTACCTCGTCGATATCCCATCCGGTGTCGACGAGGAAGTCGTAGACGTAGCGGGCAATGAACCCGGTACCCACGATGCCCAAGGACTGCGCCCGGCGCGATCGGCCGTTCAGCCAGTACGCGGCCAGCGCGGCCGACGCGGCCGTCCGCGCCGCCGAGATGATCGAGCTCTCGAGTATGGCAAAGGGGTATCCGGTCTCGTAGCTATTCAGCACGAGCACGGCGGACGCACGCGGAAAGCCTCGCTGGACGTTGCCGGGATAACTGGCGATCCACTTAAGCCCGGCCACGGCGAAGCCGTCTCCGAGGAAGGCCGGAAGCGCGATGATCCGGCAATCGGGCTTCTCGGGGAACCGCAGGAAGTAGCTGTGCGGGTTGACGGACTGCCCCTTGGCGTGCGCGAGATACGCGTCCCGAACGACGTCGATGCATTCGGCCCGATGGGCGCGGATGACGTCGAAGACGGTCTTGCCGTTGATGATGGACAAGTCGAAGTGCATGGCCCCCATCGCCCCTAAGCGAGTTTCGCCGTCCACGAGGGATCGAAGACCGTATCGAGATACGGCGTCCCACGGTCCGCGCACACGAACAACACCGTGGGGCGCTTGGGCCCGAGCATCCTCGTTGCATATCGTTTGACCGCCGCGAACACCGTCCCGCTGGAGCCGCCCGCAAACAGGCCGTGGGTGAGCAGGAGCTCCCGGCAGGCGGCGGCGGTCTCCCGTTCGGGTATCAGGACGACGTCGTCGATCCTGGCACGCGACAGCAACGGCGGGACGATGCTCGACCCGACACCGGGAATGTGCCGTTTGCGGGGGGTGTCGCCGAAAATGACGGAGCCTTGGGTATCGACGGCGATGATCCGAACGTTCGGGTAGCGCTCCTTGAGCCGGCGAGACATGCCGGCGATTGTTCCCCCCGTGCTGACGCCGATGAAGACATAGTCCAGCGAGGCAAAATCGGAGCAGATCTCACCCGCCGTGAGCTCGTAGTGCGCTTCCACCGCGTCCGGGTTGCCGTACTGATTCGTCCAGTAGGCGTCCGGGATGGTGGCGCACAGGTGCTTCACCATCTGAAGCCTCGTCTTGAGGAATCCGCCCGTGTCGTCGCGGTCCTCGACCTTCACGACCGTGGAACAGGTGCGCCGGAGGAACGACTCGTACGTACTGGAGATGTTGGGGTCGATCACGGGGATGAACCGCAGGCCGACCAGGCGAGTAAAGGCGGCGAGCGCGGAGGCAAAGTTCCCCGAAGAAGACTCGATCACCGTTGTCTCGTCGCAGATCTCGCCGCGCTCCGCCGCCCGCTTGAGGATCCAATAAGCCGGGCGATCCTTGATGCTGCCGACCGGGTTCACGTACTCGAGCTTGGCGAACAGGTTCATGTGCTCCACGGCCAGGGGCACATGCGGTGTGGGTCGCAGGGTCTTGCGGAGCTGTTCCAAGCGGGTGACGAGACTCGGCGCCCGCTGCGGCTGTCGGCGGACCGCCGGGGCAGTGCCCGGAGACATTCGGATGGCTGTCGCAGGCATCTGGAATCGCCTCCTGTTGTAAGCCTGACAAAAGACATCAGTCGGCCGTATCAGCGCCGCGCGCACCGCACGGTCCACGATGGAGCTGAACTCGAAATGCGGTAGAAGTGCGATCTACCTTTAGGCCTCCCACCGTGCAGCCCCGGCCATCCACGATGCTTTCAAGATCCGGTCCTCAAAGAGATGCGCTTGCAACGGTCTCCCGTAGATTGCAGGCCAGGCGGTTCGCGCGGCTCTCCAGGGCCGCCTAGGTCGTCTGAAGGACCTCGGGGAGTGATCCGACGCGGCGCGACGGCCTCAGCTTCCCCGCGCCCGTATGCCGGCAGGACGACGTGCCTATGACCGCTTCGGGGTTCCTGAGATGTAGCTCATGGCTTCCTCCCGTTGCTTTGGATACGGACGCGCGTAACCCAATGTCGCCTAAGATGAGTTGCCTGATGCGACCCAACAATCCGGCGGAGCCCGAAATCGGCCTCGGGGCCTCCCCGAAACCGCCGTCAGGGAATCCCCGAAAGACGCGCCACGGTCGCCGTCGGTCATGATGTCCTCTCGGTCCTTGCGAGTGCTACGGCAAGGGACGCCTCGGCACGGCGCACCGGGTAACCGGTGCCTTAAGGAAACTAGTCCGCCGGCACGCTCAGGCCGTGACGCACGTCACAACGGGCTTCGCATCCTCCTTATCGGAGCGAAGCGTCCTTGGAGGTTCCTTCTTCGGTGGTACACCGGCGGTGTCGAGGCGCTCGTCAAGAGGCCGCGAGATTGTCGGAGGTCCGGCGAATCTCGAACGCGGTCCCCACCTCGGCGGTCAGCACCTCGCCCCAGCCGGAAACCAGGGCGTATTTCTCGGCCAGGGGAAGATACCCCACCTGGTTGATCTTGATGGCGGGGAAGCTGTGCTCCGTGTCCGATGAGGTGAACTTGATGCTGTTCAACCAAAAGTGCTTGGCGTATGGACCTGAATAGGATTCCGAGAACCTGACCGTGCGGAACTGACGGAGCCTGAAGCCGGCGGGTACCGAAAAGGCGCTGAGCGGAATCTTGACGTGCTGCCAGTCGGTGGTAACGGTTACCCAGGAGCCGCTGTTGACCGCCGAGGAGCTCATCTCGCTCGTCGCCCGGCTCGGGTCGAGATCACTGAGCTCGATATTGAACCGCTCGCCGCCCGCGGTTCCCTTGACGTTGAACTCCAGGAATCCGTTGCTGCCGTGGCCTCATGATCAAGAAGAACGCGAGCAGAATCTAATCCGATCGCTCCGGGAGTGTCAACGGGCTGATTGGGCTCGGCGCAGGATCGTGGGTTCCACCCGCGCCCGCTTCAGGAAAGGCCGTCGACGAGCATCAGGTCGCTGGCGGTCTCGTCTATCTGGGAGTAGAGGACGTAGCGGCCGTCTCTCGAAACGGAAATCCCCCCGACGTATGGAGCGGGCGCGCCGGGCAGGTCCGCGATCTCCCTTACCGCGTGGGTGGCGAAATCGTAGAACCGCACCTGGGGCACCGGTCCCTGGGCGATGAAGTAGATGCCCGCCGCCGTGGGGACCCACCACGCCGAGTACTCGACGTGCGGCATTCCGGGAAGGGGAGTCTCCTCGCCGCCCCCGGTCGGCACTCTCCAGATCTCGGCGTCCACGAACTGCTTGGCGTAGTAGAGCGAGCTTCCATCCGCCGACTCGAACCCGTTCCAGCCGCCACTCCTCGTGACCTGAGCGGCGGTGCCTCCTTCGGAGCTGACCTTCCAGATCTGGGGGGATCCGCTGCTGGCCGAGAGGAAGTAGATGGAGCGGCCGTCCTGCGACCAGGCGCCCATGGAGTCGTCCGGCACGTTCACACTCAAACGGTGCGGCATTCGCTGAGCCGCGTCCGCGACGTAGAGATCGGACTGGCCACGAGCCCGCGAGTCGAACAGAATGCGCCTCCCGTCCGCCGACCAGCGGGGCGTCCCCGTCAGGTGACTACCGAACGACGTCAACCGCACGGGATCCTCTCCGCTGCCGTCGGAGAGCCAGATCTCGCGCGTGCCCGAGCGCGTCGACTCGAACGCGATCTTCGAGCCGTCCGGCGAGAGCTGCGGATTCTCCTGGATCTGGCTGGAGGCGATCAATTTCCGGGGACGGGGCGGGTGTTGGGAGAGGTCGATTCTCCAGATGTCTATGGTTTCGAACCGGCGGGCATAGGCGAGCCGGCTCCCGCTGCGAGAGAACGAGGGTGAATAGGCATCCTGCGCAAAGAGGAGCCTCTCCGGACTCCCACCGGACGTCGAGACCTGCCACAGCTCTCCGCCGCTTCCCGGGTGGGTAGCGGTGGCAAAGACGATGCGCGACCCATCAGGCGTCCAGCAGAGGCCCCCCGGAAACCCGGTAGCGGAGGCGACGCGGGTGGCCGCACCGCCCGAAAGCGGCTGTACGTAGACGCTCCACACCCCGATGCTCGAGCTGCAGGCGAACGCCAGCCTCTTGCCCTCGGGCGAAAAGGTCGGGTTCCAGGCGTCCTGACAGGCGACGGCGGGGTGGATTCTCGTCTTCCGCAGGCTCTCCACCGAGAGCAGCCACATCGTGACGGGACCTCCCGGGGGCGTTTCCGAGTAGGCGAGCAGCCTCCCATCGGGCGACCAGCTGAGGGCGGATGCCGACAAGATCCAGAACGGCGCGAAGCTCGCCTCCACGAGCTTCCGCTCCGAGCCACCGAGGGCGGACACCGCGTAGATCCCGCTTTCCCCCGCCAGGGAGATCCTGGAGAACGCGATGGAGCGGCCGTCCGGAGACCACGCCGGTGCGATCCAGGCGGAGGGATGAGCGGTGAGGCGCAGCGGCCGCTCCGTCCCGATCACCTCCGTGTACAGGTCGAAGCCTTCGGCGGCAGTGGTGGCATCGCCGGTCCACGCGAACGCGAATTGAGTTCCGTCGGGCGAGAAGCTCGGCGCGATTTCCTGGCCCTGGAAGGTCGTGAGCGGAGCCAGCCTCACGTTGGGCGCTGCCTTGTGCGCCGTGAGGCGGAATACGAGGAACGCAATCCCGGCGGCCGCCACCACCGCCGCGAGGCGGATGACGGCCCCGCGGCGATTGGCCGGCCCCACGGCTTCCTGGCTCCGATTCTCGATCACGGCCTCCACGGGTTGAAGAAAGCGATAGCCGCGGCGGGGCAGGGTTTCGATGAAGACCGGCGCCTCGGCCGGGTCTCCAAGCGCGAGTCGTAGCTTCTTGACCGCGGAGTTGAGGCTGTGCTCGAAGTCCACGAACGTGTCCGAGGGCCACAGGCGTTGTCGCAGCTCCTCGCGGGTGACCAGCTCGCGGGGTCGGTCCACGAGCGTGCTCAGTATCTCGAAGGGCTGGGCTGCGAGCTTGATCCGGACGCCTTGCCGGCGCACCTCGCCCGTGCGCCGGTCGATTTCAAAGACGCCGAAGCGAAGACGGTGGGGTGGGATTGAAACGCCCATTCACGAGATCGCCGAGGCCGAGTGTACCACTCCGCCTAAGCCACTGGTGCCGCGCGGCTAACGCGGTCACCCGAAGGCCACCCCCAAGTCACCTCTCGAGCATTGATCCGAACCCGCCGCGCGCCTCAATGTGTACGGGACTCACTCAAGGAGGGTCCATGAACCGGCGGCCCACTGTTTTCCTCACCCCGGCAGCCGTGCTGCTGGCGCTCTGGTCGGTCGCGCAGACGAAACCAGGCTCGACCGTGTCCTCGCCAGGGGCGGCGCATATCGCCCTCCGGCCCGATGCGCTGCGCTGGGTCCCCATGTCGACCGACCTCATGGAGGGAACGCCGGCGTTCGAGTTGGCGCAGCCTCCCCAGGTGAGCCTGGTAGATGGCGATCCGGCGCAAGCGGGAGCACTGTTCACGCTCAGGATCAAGCTCGCAGCCGGGACCCGGGTGCCCCCCCATTGGCATCCCACGGACGAGCACATCACGGTGCTGCAGGGTCGATTCGGCATCGGCATGGGCGATCGATACGACGAGGCCTCCCTGCAGGAGCTGCCCAGCGGAGCCTATGCATCCATGCCGAAGGGCATGACTCACTTTGCCCTGGCCACCGGAGAAACCATCGTGCAGGTGCACGGAATCGGGCCCTTCAAGAGCGTCTGGGTCAGCCCATCCGGCAGCCGTTAGACCAAACACCGCGCAGGGTGGCGACCGGTCTCGCCGAGCTGGGTGTTCCGGCGAACATCATCTCGAAGGTCCTGGAGCACACCCTTCCGGGCGAGTCGCCAGTGACGCCGATCTACAGCCGATATTCCTTCCTGGAAGAGAATCGAGGCGGGTTCCGGCGGCGCGGACCTATGGGGTTGGCCAACGCTGTTCAGTAGGTGTTACGGTCTTGCCGTCCATGAGCACCGGGATTTCAAACCAATCGCCCCTGAAGCTGCCCACCCCTTCTTGAGGAAGGGGCTCTGCATACCGAACTATGTAGATCCAGTTGCCGTCGCCTGCTAGCGGTTGGAGGGTGAGGGCAATTAGCCTCCAGTGTTCGGAATCGCGAACGAACGTGCTGAGCTGACGGGCTGCAAGCGCAATCGCCTCCCGGGGCGAGAGAGGGGGAGACGGCTCGTCCTCGCGCCACGTCGGTGCCTTCTCGACCGCCGCCACCGTGATCGTGAAGTCCCACCCGGCGCCCCCGAGCATAACTTGAGAAGACGGAAGAGCAGTCAGGTACTGCAAGCTGGAATGCCGTTGCGAGGATCACTGCGACCACTTCGCGCTCCTTCTAAGGTCTGAACACCCTGCGTTCAGCTTGCGAGAGGCGTCAATTCTCGCTGCGTCGGTCGTCAGCTGCAATGTTATCCGGCACCTCGCCACCTTCAGGCGCGATGCTAGGGCTTCCCTTTGTTCGCAACCACGATACGCACTTCGCTTTCACCAAGCCGAGCTACGAGCTCCCAGCAACCTGGGCTCGGATAGATCAGGTACGTCGGGACGAATGCGTACGCCGTCATGATCTCGGGAGTCGCTCCCCCAGGAACTACGGACTGTGCCTGTGGATCCGGAATCAGCAGCGCGTCTCTTATGGGGCCATCTACAGACGTGCGGAACCTCACGATGCCTGGCCCGTCCAGCTGTCGCCCCTCAAGACGGAGGTTGCCAGTTGATTTGCGGGAAAGCACCCACACCGCCTTGGCGGGCACGTCCGGGCGGCTGCCAGACCGCCCGCCTACTAGCCAAATCGGATCTTTCCCCGCCATTGGAGCGATGACCGCTGGGAGACGGTCTTCCATCGGCGTGGATGCGCACCCGGTCCTAGGATCCGGGGGTTCGCGAGACGCGAGCGGAGCAGTCACCGCGACAGCCAACAAGCCGAGCATTCCGCTCAGTAGCAACGGGCGCATTCTCGCGCGAGATTGGAGGTCCACTGCTCCTTCAGCGCTTGTTCGCATAACACCCCGGATCAGCCGCGGCGCCGGTGCGCGAATGCGCACGAGGCGCCCGTCAGCTTCAACGCCTCGTTGGGCGGCCTGCCTCTCGTCGCGAAGGCGACAACCTCTTGCTCAGGGCAACGATCGCTGGAGCCACTTAACCAGTCTGCTTGTTACCCAGAGCCCCGACAACAAAGCGCCGAGTCCCGCGCTGGCCAGTCCCGCCGTGAGGAGTATGACCCCAACAGCGAGGTCGGACCACAAATGCCCATGCTTGGCGTTGATAGCGCGACTAACAACACGCCAACGCCGAGTAGCCGCAAGGATAGCGGGAGTCGCCGGACTGCCGCTACGAGTCTTGCCGCGCTCACGTCCATTGACTCGCCCTAAACACTTCCCAACGGCGGAACACAGGGCCATTCAAGGACTCGTCCTCTGCCTGCCCCGTCCGGGAGACACTCGTCATGCCCACGCTTGTCCGCCCAACACCCGCGTAAGCTGCGGCGCGCCCCGGCCGTTCTGGCGCCCAGTCTCGCGCCGACAGCTTCACGCGGTTGGTAGGCACCGCGCTCGCTCAGGGGCTCGCATCCTTGTGGGCGACGCAGCGTGCGAAGTCCTCCCATGCATCGGCACGATCGGCCTCGCGACGGAATGCACGGAGACGTGCATCGTCGTCGCTCATGTCGGTAATCCGCTTTGCTGGCACCGCCAGCGACAGCACGCCATCGACGCCAAGCGATGCCCGAGCAACCATCCAGAGCCTATGATCGGACTCCGGCAGCTCGGCCACGTTCAGTATCTTGATGCCCCTCAGGTGCCCCGGGTAGACCCTGTAACGATAGAGCTTCTCGCCTTCCTTCCACTCAACGTAATATTGAAACTCATCGAAGCGCAAGAACGTGACCAAGGCGCTGGCCTCCGTGGTCGGTTCGGCAGGTCGGCAGTCCCACTCACCGAGGACCTTCGCGTCGAGGGGCAAGCGCCCCAGCTTTGTGGCTGGGACTTGAAAGCATGCCGTGCTTAGGAGGATCGTGGCGAGAGTCAGGAGGAGGTATCGTCGGTCGCTCATGCATGCTCCTCGTGTGCCTAACACCGCGTTAAGCTGCGCGCCTCCTTGGGCCGCGCGTCAGCTTCAACGTTGTTCTACGCCCTCTAGGCGGTTCGAACTGCGAGGAGGTCAGTCTGCGCGATTGCCCGAACGTCCGAGGCCCGGAGAGTTACCAAGGCTTTGGTCTGGCCGGAGGGCCGGACAAACTCGACCTCAAGACCCTCACGTCCATAGACCTGCACAACCGCACCGAGATCCCCGGCACGAAGACCATGCTCAGGAAGGTCGTGTCCTAGGACGACGGTCTCCAGAAGAGCAAACCCCATAGTTACCTCGGGCGAACCGTCACAAGCCTCACGTCAGGCTCACCGGGTCCCTGCAGCCAGATGGTGTGAACCAGGATCACACCTGCGGGCCCTTCGAGTTCGCCAGCAACAGTGTACTTCCTGTGAGATCTCGCCTGACGCAGCGATTCGTTGCAGCTCAGCCATGAAGGCCGCTCTGTTTGACTCGTCGAATCCGATCGCTCCGAACACGCGAGCCTTGAACCGGCCAATGGGATGTGTCTTCGAGAGGAGGTAGTCACGTACCTTCCGCTCGTCGATTCGGACTCGCTCGGCGTTGGGGAGCTTCACACAACGCGACCCTATCACGGTGCGTAGAACGCTCAGTCACTTAAAAAGATAACATGGGTAGCACCGCGGCCGAACCTCCATCCCGTTGGTCCAGCGAGCGTTCCGTCGTTCATGCTGCGCTAGCCGCAGGTTGGTCAAACAGTGTAACTGGATAAAGGCAGCGCGTTGGTGGCAGGGCACCTCTTCCAAGAGGGTGGGGCGGGGCAGGTCCCGCCCGAGCGCTCGCGTGACGGCCGGGGCCGTGCCGCCGGCGTCGGCACGATCGGTTGACCCTTCGACGTGGGCCGAAGGCCTCACGGCCGTCTGCGGATCGCGCTCGGGGCTTGTCCCCGGGGCGTCACCTTTGCGTCCCGTCTGACGCTATCCCGGACGTCCAGGCCGCCGCTCAGCTCGACCCTCGTTCCAGCTCTACACGAGGCGAGGAACAGGGCTCATTGTGTCCGGCCGAGGGGTGCGAGGCGAGCTTCGCGGCGCAGGGTCTGACGTTCCAGGGCCTTCCGTCCATACGCGCCGCTGGCACCCCCGTGGTACCCCGTGTCGCCGGGCTTGGCGACCGGGGTACCGGAACGTGACCTTGGTTACTGATCTGCCGAGACTTGGCTGGTGACCCGCCATGGACTCGAACCATGAACCCAGAGATTAAGAGTCTCTTGCTCTACCAATTGAGCTAGCGGGCCACGGCAGAACGCTGATCCTACAACAACGCCGTGACCCGCCGCAAGCTCCGGTCAGCGCACGACCGTCATGCCCAGCTCGATCCGGCTGATCTCGCCGCTAACGGGATCGGTTGCCACCACGTGCGTCGTCGTCTGCCCATCGCGCAGAAGCGCCTTGAACGAGGTGGTGAAGGTCCGGAAGATCGGCAAATCGGTGGCGCCGGGGGTGCGCTTTTCCGTGGTGGAGCGCACCGAGGACTGCTCCACCTTCGCCTCGACACGGTAGCGCCCGTCCTCGGGAGGGTCGGCCCGACAGTCAATGTTGATACCCACGGTTCGGTATTGGTAGGAAGTGTTGGGTGCAGATCCGCCCGGGTTCACGGTGCTGAACGTGGTCACCGGCACTGGCATTTCGACTCCCATACGTAGGCTCGTGAAGCCCCCGTCTCCGGCATTCACCATCAGGGTGAAGGGGAGGTTCGCGACCATCTTGTCGCCCTCGAAACGGGCGATGGCGATCTGGACGCGGAGGGGAACCTGCGCAGGGCGTGGGCGAGTCGGCTCGGGTCGGGGTGCTGGCTTGGGCGTCTCTGCGGCCGGGGCCGACGCTTCCTGAGCCGCCGCGGGGAAAACCGGCATCAGGCAGAGGCAAACGGCCCGGATAACCATCTTGGTCATGGCATGACTCCTTCGTTCTCGGCGGCCGCCGGGCCCAGCGGCTCGATGGCCAGGGGCGGAAGGGACAACTCGGCCGGCGGGGTCAGCGGCTGGGTCGGATCCGGCGGATCGACGAGCGAGGCCGGCGGCGCGACCGCGCCCGCAGCGACCAGGACGGCCAGCCGGACGATCGCCTCCTCCTGCCCGGGGGGAACCAGCACGGCGAAGCGGTCGTCCGCAGGGCGGACGGGACGCGGTGCGTCGTGTGGCGAATCGGCCGGTGGCAGGGAGACAGCAGCTGGAGGCGCCGGCACCGAGGGGCGGACGGAGGGACGCGGCAAGGAGGAGGGCGAAGGCGCGATCGGGTCGGCCGGCCGTGGGCCGCGAGCCACGATCCCGCTGAGGGCCGCCGCGAGCGCCACCGCGGCCACGGCAGCGGCGGGATTCCAGGCCAGGCGACCGAAGAGGCCGAAGCGGGGCGAAGGGCGGGACGCGTCCAGGGCCGCGGCCCGCGCACGGGCCATGAAGGTCGGCGAGGGCTCGGTCTGCCGCACGCCATCCAGCGTGGCGTCGATCGCGGCCAGGAGCCCCTGCTCGGTGGCGACCCTCGCCCGGCACGCGTCGCAGGACGCGAGGTGCGCCTCGAAGGCGGGGGAGGGCGGCTCGCCGAGCGCGTGCTCTCTCAGCGCGGTCTCGTATCTCGTGCAATCCATCTCAACCTCGGGTCCGTCGTCATGGGCGCCAGCCTCTCGGCGAGCGTCCGGCGGGCATGGAAGAGCCGTGACTTGATCGTGCCCACGGGCAGGGCGAGCAGGCGGGCCACCTCGACGAGGTCGTGGCCCTCGATCGCGGCCAGCACCACGACGATCCGCAGCTTCTCGGAGAGCCGGTCGACCTCGGCCCAGACCCGGGCTTCCAGCTCCCGCGAGGAGGCCAGGTCCTCGGCGGTGAGCGCCGCCGGGGGGTCGGCCACGGCCTGCTCGCGGCGGTCGCGCCGGGTCTCGGCCCGGCGCCGGTCGAGGGCGCGGCGCCAGGTGATGCGGACTAGCCAGGCCTCGAACCGGTCGCGGTCGCGCAGCGCGCGGAAGCTCTGGAACGCCTTGGCCAGGGCCTCTTGAGCGACGTCCTCCGCGTCCTCACGATGTCGCAACACCGCGTAGGCCACCCGGAAGGCGAGGGGCGCGCTCGCCTCCAGCCGGTCCGCGAGCTCGCGGACCTGGGCGTCGTCCCCGCTCACGAGGCTCCCGGGCCAAGGGCCCACCAGCTCATTCATGCCAACCCACGGTCCATGCTCTCATCCAGCCAGACGCCGCCGGGGCCCGTCGGGTTCAAAGGGGCGGCCCGAGGGTACGCCACGTGGAGGACAGGGCCAGGGACCGGGAGGCGCCCGGGGTAAGCTTGAGCCGATGACCGCGCGCATCGAGGCGGGCTTCCGCCATCGCTTCCGCGACCTCCTGGCCCTGGTGAGCCCGCGCCGGCTGGAGTTCGGGGTGGACCTGCTCATGGGCCGCGGCCGCGACCTGGCCCGGCGCGAGGGCCTGCCCCTCGCCACCGGACTCGCCCAGGTCTACGAGTTCACGCGGGTGCGGGTGAAGAGGCGCGTGGAGGTGACCGGGGCCTGCGCCGTCGTGAGATCCCCCTGGTCGCTCTTTTCGGAGGCCCGGCCACCGCGCTTCCTGTGCGACCCGAGCCTCGGCGGTCTCGCCCGGTGGCTGCGGGCCGCGGGCTACGAGGCGCGCGTGGCGAGGGGGCGGGAGGCGCGGCTGGCCGGGCCGGCGGATCCCGGCCTCGTCCTGCTGACCACGGACAGCGCGGTGCTCGACCGCCGGCTCGTCCGGGAAGGCCAGGCGCCGGTGCTCTGGCTGCCCTCGGCCCTGACCATGCGAGAGCAGCTCGCCATGGTGCTGCGCGACCTGGGCCTCCGGCCCCGCGAGGCGCGCTGCATGGCCTGCGGGGGCGCCCTCGTCCCGGCCCGCAAGGAAGACGTGCACGCCCGCATCCCGCCGCGCACCGCCCTCTGGAAGGACGAGTACTTCGTCTGCGCCGCCTGCGACCGCCTCTTCTGGCAGGGGACCCACTGGGAGCGCATCGCTCCCGCGCTCGCGGCCGCCGCCGGGCCGTGAGCCGCCCTCGTCGCCTCGCCGCCAACCTCGGGCTGAGCGTGGCCGTGACCCTCGTCTTCCTGGGCGGGCTCGAGGGCATGGCCCGGCTCTTCGAGGCCCGTCGCCCGGCGCCCCCTCCGGTGGCCGACTACATCTGGGACTGGTCGGAGAAGATGCCGGGGGACTTCTACACGATGAAGTCCGAGGCGGTGGGCTGGCCGCCCTGGGAGGAGTTCAACCGCGACGGGCTGCGCGACCGGACGCGTCCCGAGGAGAAGCCGGCCGGCTTCTGGCGGGTGGCGGTCCTGGGGGACAGCGTGACCCTGGGCGCGGAGACCCGGCCCTACGAAGCCTACCCGCAGGTGCTCGAGGCCCGCTTGCGCGGGGCGGGGCGGCGCTTCGAGGTGATGAACGTCGCCCTCTGGGGCTGGTCCACGCGCCAGGAGCGGATCGCCTACGAGCGCATCGCGCGCCGGTACCGCGCCGACCAGGTGCTGCTCGCGGTCTGCTTGAACGACATTCCGGAGCTGCAGAACAACCTGGCCCGGCCGCCCCGCTGGCTGACCGCCCTCCACGAGCGCTCGGCGCTTGCCCGCCGGATCGTGAACGCCCAGGGGCGGGAGATCGACAGCGTGGAGCGGCTCTTCGAGGAGCGCGGCGCCCCCCGGGTGCGCGAGGCCATGGCGCGCTTCTTCGAGGAGGTGCGGAGGCTGCGCGCGGAGGTGGAGAAGGACGGGGCGGGGTTCGGGATGCTCGTCCTCCCGTTCCGGTTCCAGGTGGAGGCGGGGGCGCCGGCCCCGTCGGTGCAGGAGGAGATAGCCGCCTTCTGCCGCCGCGAGTCCCTGCCCTGCCTCGACCTGCTGCCCGCGCTGGCTCGAGTGGGCCCGAGCGCGTTCGTGGACTACGACCACCTGAGCCCCGCGGGGGCGTCGCTCACCGCCGACACGATCCTGGGCAGCGGCCTCCTGCCCGAGGGCCATTCGGACCGGGACGTGCTCCGCAAGCGCTTCGGCGACCGGCCGACCACCGTGCCCGTCCTCGTCGCGGCCCTGGACGACCGCGACCCCGAGGTGCGCGCCGCCGCGGTCTGGGCCCTCGGGGCAGCCGCGGAGCCCGCCGTTCCGGGCCTCGCGGAAGCGCTCCGCGACGAGCAGGAAGCAGTGCGCACGGCCGCGGCCGGAGCGCTGGGCGTCCTCGGCCCGCGGGCCCGATCCGAAGCCCCCGTCCTCTTCGCGGCCCTCGACGACCCGCGGGCCAACGTGCGCGCCGCCGCGGCACAGGCCCTCGCGAGCCTCGAGCTGACCGCCGAATCGGTCTCGAGCCTGGCCAAGGCCCTGGGCAACCGAGACGGCTACGTGCGCGCGTTCGCGGCCTGGAGCCTCGGGAACCTGGGTCCGGACGCCCGCGAGGCGGTGCCCGCGCTGGTCGAGGCGCTCGGTCCGGACGACACGGCGAACGTGGTGGCCGCAGCCCTCGCCAGGATCGGGCCGGCCGCGGCCCAGGCGGTTCCGGCCCTGGTCGCGGACCTGCGCGGCCCGGACTCCGGACGGCGGTGGCGCGCGGCCCGGACCCTGGGGCGCATCGGCCCCCTGGCCGAGTCCGCGGTTGGGGGGCTGACGGCCGCGCTCCGCGACCCGAACGAAGCCGTGCGCGCCCACGCCGCGCGTGCCCTCGGCCGGATCGGGCCCGGCGCGAAGCCCGCCGCGGCGGACCTCCAGCGCGCGACGGGAGACTCCGACCCCGCCGTGCGCTCGGAAGCCCGTCAAGCCCTCGAGCGACTGGCGCGGTAGGATAACGAACCGGAACTAACAACTGGTCCAACCGGAATGACTTGCCAAGCTGTTGTACAGGACTAAAGCCTGAACCGGGGGTTCGAAGGGAGGTTGCATATGTCGCTCAAGGGAAAAACCGCTCTCATCACCGGCGGGTCGCGTGGCATCGGACGAGGGATGGCCATCAAGCTCGCGGAGAAGGGGGTCAAAGTCGGCGTTCACTACTTCAAGAACCAGGATGCGGCGAAAGACACTCTCTCCAAGGTGAAGGAGAAGGAATCCACCGGCTTCATGGTCCAGGCCGATGCAACCAAGCCGGAGGACATCAAGCGCATGTTCGAGCGCACGAAGTCCGAGTTCGGCGGACTCGACTTCTTCATCAACAACGCTCGCCCCGAAGTGCCGGACTTCTACCGGCCTCCGATGGAGATCGGACTCGAGCAGTGGAACCAGGCGATCAACTCGCAAGCCACGGCCTTCTTGCTCGGCTGCCAGGCTGCCGCGGGCCTGATGAAGAAGGGCGGACGCATCATCGCCATCACCTACACGCCTGGAGCCCGCACGGGAAGCTGGCAGCCGTGGGTCGGAATGGGATCGGCCAAGGCGGCCATGGACTCTCTCGTTCACTACTTCGCCGTCGCGCTCGGCAAGCGCGGCATCACCGTGAATGCCGTGAGCCCTGGCGTCATTTTCGGAGCGAACAACCCGGTCGAGGGCGGTGTGCTCGTCGGTTTCCCGCCCGAAGTACAGGCGGCGATCAAGAAGTGGCACGAAGGCGGCTGGTGTCCGATGCGGCGGACCGGCACTCCCGAGGACGTGGCGAACCTCGTCTCGCTCATCTGCATGGAAGAGTCGCAGTGGATGACCGGACAGATCCTCGTCTGCGATGGCGGCGCGGGACTCATGGACACGGTCTTCCCGCTCGAGATCCAGGGCGGAATCATCCCGTAAGCGCATCCGCGCATGCTCGCGGCCCACTACGACGCCTCAACCGATCTCCGCCCCTAGGTTGCCGGAATGCCCCTTATCGGGCGTATTATCCAGCCTGTTTCATTTATGCGCTAAGTCCGAGGTGAGGGTCACGAACCGGACCTCTCTCCGCGCGATCTCGTCACCGAGTCCAGCCGACGACCGTCCGGACCACGTGCCTCCGAGTCGCCTGCGCAGGGGTCTGAAAATGGCTTTCGCCACGGCCTGCTAGCCTAGGACAAGCCATATAGCGCGCGAGGCGCCAACTGGCGCCAAGGAGGAGATATGAACCCGCGCAACGCATTCCCGGTTGGTCTTTCTGCGGTGAGAGGCTTCGCGCTGCTACTAGCAGGGGGTCTTTGGTTCTCCATGGCCCCCTCGCGTGCGATGGCCCAGAATTACATCCCGGCGACCAGAGCGTTCGATGCTCCCGGCTGTAGCGACGATGACCTCGGTGACACTACCGACCTGGCGCGCGCCAACCCGGAGTGGAAGGCCATCATCATCGACCCCAACCACCCTCTGCCCAACAATCCTCCCACCATCCTGGAAGGATTCGTCGCTTTTCCACCATCCACCGAAGCTTCGAAAGATCAGGCGCCGGCCGAGGTTTCCGAGGAAGAGCTGCCTTGGAACCACTACACGCACGACTATACGTTCAAGGTGGTGCCTGATCCGCCCTATCAAAACCTGCTGGCCTCGTGGAATCGGTACCCCGGCGCGACCATTCCTGGCCTGGCCAATCCCTTTTGTACAATCATCGGCGGAACCTTCAACGGAACGGATTGCGTCGTGCCCCCTGAGCAGTGCCCGGACCTGACCTTTGGCGATACGTGTCACCGAACGCTGATGGAGGTGGAGTGGGAGAACGCGAGTGTGATGAAGGTCAACGACGATGACGATCGCAAGTGGGGTGCGCTGCCCGAGTTCGCCTGGCCCTCCTCGGGTGATCGCGTGTGGGTGATGGGCCGTTGGATCTTTGACTGCGGGCATGCGGGCGTTCCGAAGGCCGCGCCTGTAAGGCAGTACGTCAAGTTCGATACGGAAATTCATCCGCCACGGGCGCTGGTGACCTTCCGCCTCAACCACCCCGCGCTGACTTCGCTGAACTTCACGGCCCCGCAGAGCTGGTTGCCGGTCACCGGCGAGCCGGCCATCCTGCCGCCCGACGTGAAGAACAGTGGCCCCACGCAGGTGCCGCTGACGGAAGCCGATGTTTTCATCAGTGGGAATGGTGGCGGAGCGAACGACTATTGCAGTCTTGTAGCCGACTGCCCCGATTCGAGTCACACGGGGCCGATAGTCCCGGTAAACGACCGCAACTACGTGTTCGACATCTACCCTCCAGGGACAGACTACTTGCACCCGCTGCCGAACGGAACCTTCCCTGTCACCTCCCCCGTAGCCGACGCCGCATTGCAGTGGCGAATGGTAGACCAGTCCAGCCAGATTCCGGACCACACCTGCGGCTCGGATCCGAGCTCCTGCGTGCCGTTACCCATGGACGCGGACCACGTCCTCTTCTGCCTGCTCGACGCCAACACCACACCTCCCGACCAAACGGAGACCACCTGCCCATCGAGTGTCCCCGCCAATCCAACTCGCCTGCGGGTCATCCTAAAATTCTCGGGCAGTAACGCCAACTATTTCGCCCAGAGCATTCTTCTCGGGTGGGACGACGTTCCGAATCCCGGCAGTACGCTATTCATGCGCACGTTTCGGGTAGCGCTGCACAAGTTCACGGTGGGGGAGAACGGCGAACATATCGGCGATAGCGACTGGAGGCTGTTTGTCGACGTGGGTGGTCAGTGGCGGTACCTGAGCGCACTGTTCGACCGCGATTCCAACGGCCAGAGCATCTGCAATGGCGCCGATCCGCTTACCGAGACCGCCAATGACGATTGCTACCGCTTTGATAACACTCCGTGGACGGTGAGCGTCATGTACGGGGACCCGATTCATGTCGCCGTCGGCGGCTTCGAATCTGACGGCGTGGACGGCAACTTCTGCAAGGACTTCTCCGGAACGAGTTGCAGCCCAGGAATCCACGGCTACTTCGACCTCGCGTTTGAAAATGACGACCGCATCGGGACCTACGAGTTCGATCTCAAGAGCCCGCACGACTATGGGTGGACGGCACCCGACGGCACTCCTATCTCGTCCTTCACGACCCACGCAACGGACGACGGAGAGTACTACACGGTCGAGTTCACGGTAGACGAGGTGCCCCGCCCCAGCCCGCCGGCGAGCGACACGCTCCAGATCGGCGATCCCCATTTTGGCAGCTACGTCTCCTCTGTCACCCCCTTCGTGCTCTCCAGTTCCGACCCCAACGCTGAAGGCTTCCAGTATCGCTTCCGCGCCCAGGGGGCGGCGCTTCCCACCTATGCCTCGACTTTGCCTTTCCCGTTGCACTGGACCCGGGCCGACCTTGGCTCAGGCGCGCAATCCGTTTCCGTGTACCTCAGCGGGACCGGCTTGGCCGACGGCGCCTACGACTTGCAGTTCTCGGCCAACAGCTTTGCCAACCTGCTCGAGCCCCGGAAGAAGGCGACGGCCATCCTGGACAACACGCCGCCTGTGGCAGGCATCACCTCGCCTGCCGCGACGCAGTACGGACATGGTGACGCCCTGCCGCTCAACTACAGCGTGAGTGACGGGAGCGGCTCGGGAGTGAAGAGCTTCACTCCCGAGATGGATGGCCAGACCGCAGCCCAGTTCGGCGCCAGCCTCGACCCCGGGCAGACCATCTACCTTTTCTCCATGTCACTGGGCTCGCACACGTTCTCCGTCGATTCGCTAGACAACGTGAACAATGCCGGCACCAATTCGGTAGTGTTCACCATCACGGTCACGCCCGAGAGCCTTAAGGGAGATGTGAACGATCTGCTGGGGCTGGGGTGCATTGAGAACATCGGCCAGTCGCTAATCGCGAAGATTAGCGCGGCACAAAAGCTGATTGGCAAAGGGCAGATCCAGGCTGCCATCAACATCCTGTCGGCCCTGATCTCTGAGGTGCAGGCCCAAGGCGGCAAACACATCGCAACGGCGTGCACGGATCCCAGCGGGAGGACATTCGACCCCGTCCAACTCCTGATTGGTGACGTCCAGTACCTTCAGGGGATCCTGGCGGGTCAGCTCATACCGAAAAAGTAAACGGCAGACGTTTGCTTCTGCGGCCCTGACGGGGAGGCAGGCGGCCGGCGTGCCGTCACGCGTCGGCGACTGCCCTCCGAGGGGTGCCGTCACCCGCGATGAACGTCAAGGGGGAGGGATAGTGTGGGGCGGGCGATCAAAGACGGTACCAGCGCGAGCGTCCAGGACCGTTACGCGCCGAAGAATGGCTGCTTCGGCTGCGGCGCCGCCAACGAGAAGGGGCTGCGGATCAAGAGCCACGAGGTGGGGGATAGCCTGGTGGCCCGCTGGCAGCCGGAGCCGCACCACGAGGCCTACGCCGGGATGCTCTGCGGCGGGATCATCGGCGCGCTCCTCGACTGCCACAGCAACTGGGCCGCCGCCATGCACCTCATGCGGAAGGCGGGACAGGACACGCCGCCCTGCACGGTGACCGCGCGCCTGGAGGTGCGCTACCTCCGGCCGACGCCGATGGCGGGCGGGGTCCTCCTGAAGGCCCACGTGACCGACTCGGGCGCCGACCGGGCCACCGTCGAGGCCTCGCTCGAAGCGGGGGGCCAGGTGACCGCGACCTCGCGCGCGGTGTTCGTGGCGGTCAAGGAAGGGCACCCGGCCTTCAACCGCTGGTAGAGGCGAGACCGGTTCCGGGTTATTGTCGAAGCATGATCCTTCCTTTCCCCGTGTCCCAAGCCGACGAGGGGGACGGCGCCCTTCTCGACGCGTACTCGCGGGCCGTCACCCAGGCCGTAGAGGCGGTGGCGCCGTCCGTCGTGAACATCGAGGTGGCGGAGCCGAGACGCGGCTCCGGCTCCGGCTTCGTCCTCACACCCGACGGGTTCGCCCTCACGAACAGCCACGTCGTGCACGGCGCGCGCGCGATCGAGGTCCGGCTCCCCGACGGTCGCTCCCTTCCCGCGCAGCTCGCGGGCGACGATCCCGACACCGACCTGGCGGTGATCCGCCTCCAGGCCCCGGACCTGCCGGCGGTGCGCCTCGGCGACTCGCGCACGCTGCGGCCGGGCCAGCTCGTGGTCGCGATCGGCAACCCCCTGGGCTTCGAGTGCTCCGTGACCGCGGGCGTGGTGAGCGCGCTGGGCCGGTCGCTGCGCGCGCAGGGCGGCCGGCTCATGGACAACCTGATCCAGACCGACGCCGCCCTGAACCCGGGCAACTCCGGCGGCCCCCTGGTCTCGTCGCGGGGCGAGGTCGTGGGGGTGAACACGGCCGTGATCCGGCCCGCCCAGGGGATCTGCTTCGCGATCCCCATCCACACGGCCCAGTTCGTGGCGGGCCGGCTGATCAAGGACGGCCGGATCCGGCGAGGCTGGCTCGGCCTCGGCGGGCAGACCGTTCCCTTGCCGCGCAACGTGGTGCGGGCCCACGGCCTGGCCGCCGCCACCGGCGTGCTCGTCCTCTCGGTCGAGCCGGGCAGTCCTGCGGCGGCCGCGGGCCTGCTGGACGGCGACGTGATCGTCGGCTTCGGCGATCACGCGGTGGCGACGATCGACGACCTGCAGCGCCTCCTGGCCGACGGACCGATCGCGGTCGCGGTGCCCGTGAAGGTGGTACGGCGGCTCGAGCAGCGGACGCTCGAGGTCGTGCCCGGCGAGTCGGGACGCGCTTCCGGCTAACCCTTTGCCCTTCCCGGGCGTCCCAAGGACCAGAGCGGGGAGGGACCGTGGGCGAGACCCTTCGAGACCTGCGGCAGGGCCTGCGGGCCATCGCCCGGCGGCCCGGCGTGGCCGCGGTGGCGGTCGTGACCCTGGCCGTCGGCATCGGCGCGAGCGCCGCCATCTTCACCGTGGTCAACGCGGTCCTGCTCCGCCCGCTGCCCTACCGAGAGGCGGCCCGGCTGGTGGCGGCGTTCGCCCACGAGACTCGGCGAGGCGAGGCCCGCAATCCGACGTCGCCGGCCGACTTCCTGGAATGGGGGCGGGGAAGCGCGGCTCTCCATCGCCTCACGGCCGCCCACCCCTGGTCGCCGGTCCTCACCGGCCGTGGCCGGCCCGAGGAGCTGCCGGCCCTCAAGGCCTCGCCCAGCCTCTTCGACCTGCTCGGCGCCGAGCCCGCCCTGGGCCGGGTCTTCCACTCGCCGAGCGAAGAGCCGCAGGTCGTGCTGAGCCACGGGCTCTGGCAGCGGCGGTTCGGCGCCGATCCCGGGGTGATCGGGCAGGCGCTCACGCTCGACGGCAAGAGCTATGTCGTCGCGGGGGTGATGCCGCCGGGTTTCCGCTTCCCCCCGTTCTGGGCCACCGACGCGGAGCTGTGGGCGCCCCTCGTCTTCACGGCGGAGGCGGAAGCGAGCCACAGCCGCTTCCTGCGCGTGTTCGGGCGCCTGCGCCCGGGGGCGAGCCTGGAGCAGGCGCGGGCGGAGCTGGGGATGGTGGCCCGGCGCCTCGAGACGGAGCGGCCCGAGTCGAACGCGGGCATCGGGGTGACCGTCGAGGCGCTTCAGGAGCCGGTGGTGAGCCGCGTCCGTCCGGCCCTGCTCGTCCTCGCGGGGTCGGTCGCGTTCGTCCTCCTGATCGCCTGCGCGAACGTGACGAGCCTCCTGCTCGCGCAGGGGCTCTCGCGCGGCAAGGAGGTGGCGATCCGCGCCGCCCTCGGGGCGAGCCGGAGCCGGCTGTTCCGGCAGTGGCTGGCCGAGAGCCTGGTCCTCGCGTGCGCCGGTGGCCTGGGCGGCCTCCTCCTGGCGCGGGCCAGCGTCTCGGTGCTCCGCGTGCTGAGTCCGGACAGCCTTCCGCGCCTCGACGAGATCGCGCTCGACGGGCGCGTCGTCGCGTTCACCCTGGGCCTGTCTCTCGCTACCGGCCTGCTGTTCGGTCTGCTGCCTGCGCTGCGCTCCTCGCGGGCCGACCTGGTCGAGTCGCTGAAGCAGGGTGAGCGCGTGGCCAGCGGCCGCGGCCGGCACCGAATGCACGACCTGCTGGTGATCGCGGAGTTCGCGTTGGCCCTGGTCCTGCTGGTGGGTGCGGGCCTCCTGATCAAGAGCTTCCTGCTGCTTCAGCGCCCGCAGACGGGCTTCCGGAGCGACGGGCTCCTCACCCTGAACCTCTCGCTCTCGGGTTCTCCATTTGCGGAGCCCGCGCGCCGGCCCGTCTTCTTTCGGGAACTGGCCGAGCGCGTGCGCTCCATTCCCGGCGTGGAGGGCGCCGGCTTCGTCAACCACGTGCCGGTGGGCGGCGACACCTGGAGCACCAGCTTCACGATCGAGGGCCGGCCGGATCCCGAGCCGCGCGACACCCCGCAGGCCGTGATGCGGACGACCACGGCCGAATACCTGGGCACGATGGGGATCCCGCTGCTGCGCGGCCGTGCGCTCGAGCCCAGGGACGGGGCCGATGCACCCGCGGTCGTCCTGGTGAACCAGGCGCTGGCCCGGCGCTACTGGCCGGGAGCCGACCCGGTCGGTTCGCGGATCCGCCTTGGCGGGGCCGCGTCGGATGCGCCGCTGCGGACCATCGTCGGCGTCGTGGCCGATTCAGTGCAGGCGGGCCTGATCGACCCCGTCCGACCCGAAGTCCTTTTCCCGTACCCCCAGGACCCGGTGGGCTGGTACAAGGGAACGACGCTCGTCGTCCGGACCGCCGCGGCCCCGCGGCTCCTCGCCGAGGCGGTGAAGGCTCAGGTCTGGGCGCTCGGTCCCGACCTGCCGGTGACCCGGGTGCGCACGATGGAGGAGATCCTGGCGGAGGCTGTCGGGCAAGATCGGTTCAAGACGCTGCTCCTGGGACTGCTCGCCGGGGTGGCGCTGCTCCTGGCCGCGGTGGGGATCTACGGCGTGATGGCCTACTCCGTCGGCCGCCGCGCCCACGAGATCGGCGTCCGGATGGCCCTGGGCGCCCGCGCGGCCGAGGTGTTCGCGATGGTCGTCGGCCAGGGATTGCGGCTCAGCGCCCTGGGGGCCGCGCTCGGCCTGGTCGGAGCCCTCGGACTGTCGCGCGTCCTGGCTGGCCTGCTCCACGGCGTGAGCCCGACCGACCCTGGGACCTTCGCCGCCGTCACTCTCTTGCTGACCGCGGTCGCAGCCCTGGCCTGCTCCCTCCCGGCCCGCCGGGCCGCCAGGGTCGACCCGTTGGTCGCCCTCCGGGAGTTCTAGCAACAAAAGGAGTGATTCCAGGCAATAATCCAGCGGCCGTAAGGCTGCGACGCGGCAGCAGCGGTCACTCCGAAAGTAGGTGTGATGGCTTCTGTTTCGTCCGTGCTAATTGCGAGCCCAAAGAATGGGCCGGGCGACAATTGGTACAGCTATTACGCTGGCTTTTCTCAAGACTTCGTCCGCAGCGCTCTTACTCGCTTAGGGCCCGCAGTGCGCTCAGTCATCCTCGACCCTTGGAACGGGTCCGGGACCACGACGACGATTGCACGGGACCTTGGCTACACAGCGCGTGGGTACGACCTCAATCCCGCGATGGTCGTCGTAGCGAAGGCGCGGCTTCTCGATAGAGGCGTCCTGGCAAGTGTCGACAGCATTGCAAAGGAGATCCTGGCGGAAGCCCGGCGGTTGCCGCAAACGTTCTTGCTCCCCCAAGATCCGCTAGCCCTTTGGTTCGACCCGCGGGCCACCACGTTTCTCCGCGCTCTCGAACGAGGAATTCAGCGGGTGTTGGTCTCCTATGACGAACCGGTCGATGCCGCATCGCCGAGGGTAGCGGGTGCCCTATCGACTCTTGCGTCCTTCTTCTACGTTTGCCTCTTTCGGACGGTACGGGCCTATCTCTCTCCTTTCTACGCGACCAACCCGACCTGGATTAAAGAGCCCTTGAGCACACGGAACCGCCTCCGACCAGAGCCTTCATCGATTACGGCCCGATTCAGGTTGGAGGTGAAGACGCTGACTGTTCAGCAGAAGATCGCCGCCAACGGTACCGTTAGGGAGCCGAAGGGCGGGCCATCTCTCATCGATGCGACGATCGCGGTCGCGGACTCGACGCACCTTCCCGACGCCGACGCGACCGTCGACGTCGTCCTGTCGTCACCGCCATACTGTACTCGTATCGACTACGCGGTCGCGACGAAAGCTGAGCTCGCGGCGCTCGGCCTCCTTACCTCAGACCGCTTTCGGGCACTTAGAGGTTCGCTGCTCGGCTGCACGGCCCTGGGAAGTGACCAAGATATTCCGAAGGAGAGAGAGGTCTGGGGCCGGACCTGCTTGCGATTCATGAAGCTCGTTCGGACGCACTCATCGAAAGCGTCGCAGACCTACTACCTGAGGGGCTTCCGGCGGTACTTTGACGGCCTGCATGCATCGCTCGAGGAGATCAGTCGAGTTCTCAAGCCAAGTGGTTCGGTCGTCATAGTCGTGCAAGACTCCTTCTACAAAGGGGAGAGAACCAACTTGCAGGGTATCGTTCGCGAGATGGGCGCAACGCTGGGCTGGGAGCTTCAAGAGCAGCACGACTTTCAGCAGCCCCGCACAATGGCAGCCGTGAACCCGCGCAGCAGAAAGTATCGCTCGGTCGCATCCGCTACGGAGAGTGTCTTGTTCCTTCGCAAGAAGCACTAGGGGGGAGCGTGCCCCAAGAGGGCTCATGCCATGAACGTTCAACAGTTCCAACTGACAATCGGCGACTTCTGTGCGGGTATGGAGGACGGGACCATTACCGTCAACAAGGCCTACCAGAGGAGCGACAAGGTCTGGCCTCCAGCCGCCCGTTCATTCCTCATCGAGAGCATTCTGCTCGACTTTCCCATCCCAAAGCTCTCGCTTCGGGTGATAACAGACGTAAAGAGTCGCCGGCAGATGAAGGAGATCGTCGACGGCCAGCAGCGAAGTCGGGCCTTCCTCGATTACCGGGAGGATAGGTTCGCCATCACCCGTAAGGGTGCGCCGGACCGAATTAATCGACATAGGTATTCGCAGCTTGAGGAAGAGGATCAGGCGCGGTTCGTAAACTATGCCCTTCCCATAGACCTGTTTGTTGGCGCAACCGACGAAGAGATTAGGGAGGTCTTTCGCCGGATCAATTCTTACACCGTGCCCCTGAACCCTGAAGAGAAGCGGCACGCCGAGTTCCAGGGCGACTTCAAGTGGTTTATCCATCGAGTGACGGCGCGATACTCGCAGACAATGGTGAACCTGGGTGTCTTCGGCGAGAAGCAGCTGAGCCGGCTGCATGACGCGAAGCTGTTTAGCGAGGTTACCCACGCGCTTGTGCACGGCATCCAGACGACCAAGGCACCGCAGCTCAACGCCCTTTATAAGGACTTTGACGCGGGCTTCCCCCGCGAGCAGGAGATCGAGGAGCGTTTTCAGGACGCTTTCAACCTACTGGTCGCCCTAGAGAGTTTGCCGGACTCCAACTTAGTCAAGCCCCATCAGTTCTACTCCCTCTTCCTAGCCGTCACGCACGCGCAGTCGCCGGTGCAGCAGCTCCAGGAGGCGTTTCCACGGAACGCCCGCGTGCAAATCGACCCGGCAACGACCGATGCAAATCTTGCCGTGCTGGCTGAAGCTCTCGAGTCTGAGGCGAGAGAGTTTCGGGAGTTCGTTAATGCGGGAGCCGAGAAGACGAATGTAGGCCCCCAGCGGATCACCAGGTTCCAGTGGTACTCCCGCGCCCTGGACCCCGTCCCCCTCAATGCGCCTGGCCCGTAGCTACAGGGTGCTAAATCGCACAACCCAGGCGCGCCTTAGACGTCTTCGCGCACTTGGAATGCACGCGTTGGGACTCGCTGGTCCCGAGGCAAGCCGCCTATTAACCTACGTCACGCTCGAGGCCCTTAACACATGGTCGCAGTTTACCCGGTATTACGTGCTGTCTTTCGGGCTCAGACCTACCCGCTGTGGCGGCGGCCGCGTTAGCGTTGGCCGACCAGGAGTCGCTGGCCCTAGAGATGTTCTTGCAATCGCGATGCGACTCCTACGGCCACGGACACTGCCGTCGACGACCGGCAAGTGGTCGCGCCGAGATGAGCCCACGTGGCACGAGACGCGGTCGCTGCTCGAGTGCGCTACTGCTCTCAACGTGTCCAACCTCGCAGACATTCGCGGCGCGCTCTCCATCGGAACGCGCGTGTTTCTGGACTTACCGGTCTTTCGAAACTTCTTCGCGCACCGAAATGATGCGTCGTGCTCCTCGGCTTCTGCCCTAGCGATTAGCTACGGAATACCGAGTGGCCACCCGAGCCTGGTCCTCCTGAGGAAACCATTCAAACGACCTTGGCCTCTTCTCGTGGAGTGGCTGGACGACATGGCAATCGTCACCGAGCTACTGTGCGAGTAAAATTGCGACCTAGCTCGGCAGTGGGGGGCCGATAGCCTCGTCCTCGCGTGCCCCGTGCTCTCGGCGGCCACCTCCTGACGCAGGCTAGCGTCTCGGAACTCCGGGTGCTCGGCAAAGGAACGACGCTGGTCGTTCGGACTGCCGCGGACCCGCGGCTCCTCCTTCGGAGGCGGGTATAATCAACGCCCCTATGATCCAAGCATGCACGGCGCTCCTTCTGGTACTTGCATTGAGCCCAACCTTGGTGCCGTCGGGCGACGAAGACCCGCTGGCCTGGCTGGAGGACGTCAGCGGCGACCAGGCGCTGGCCTGGGTGAAGGAGCAGAACGCTAGGGCGCTGGCGGATCTCGAGGGCCGGCCTGAGTTTTGCCCGATCTACGACCGCACGCTCGCCATCCTCGACTCGAAGGACAAGATTCCGAACCCGACATTGCTGGGGACGGCCGTCTACAACTTCTGGAAGGACGCGCGGAACGAGCGCGGCCTTTGGCGGCGCAGCAGCCTGGACTCGTACCGCACGCCCACCCCGGCGTGGGAGACGGTTCTCGACGTGGATGCTCTGGCGGCCGCCGAGAAGACGGAGTGGGCCTTCAAAGGTGCCGACTGCCTGCCGCCCGAGTATCGGCGCTGCCTGATCTCGCTCTCGCGCGGAGGTGCCGACGCGAAGGTAGTGCGCGAGTTCGACACCGGGACCCGCGCCTTCGTGGAGGGCGGCTTCACCGTCCCGGAGGCAAAATCGTCTGTCCACTGGCAGGACGCCGACACGCTCTGGGTGGGAACCGACTTCGGTCCGGGATCGCTCACCGACTCGGGTTACCCGCGTTTCGTGAAGCTCTGGAAGCGCGGCACGGCGCTCTCGGACGCGCCAACGGTTTTCGAGGGAGTCAAGACCGACGTCACCTCATTCGGCCTCAGTCAGCGAACCGGGGGACGCCGGTACGACCTGGTTGTCCGCGTGCCGCAGTTCTACCGTGAGCTCACGTTCTTGCGTCTGGGCGACCGTCTCGTCCGCCTCCCTCTGCCGGAGGACGCGGACTTCAAGGGCTTCTTCAGGGATCAAGTCCTCGTCGCCCTGCGCACCGACTGGAGCACCCAGGGCAAGACGTATCGCGGCGGCTCGCTCCTGGCCATCCATCTGGACGACCTCCTCCAAGCACGGCCGGGAGTGGCCGTCCTATTCGAGCCTTCCGAGCGAGTGTCCCTCTCGGAAGTCGCCACCACTCAGGACCGGGTGCTCGCGCTTACTCTCGACAACGTGCGCAGCCGCCTCACTGCGCACACGCTGGCCGAGGGCGTCTGGAAGCGCGAAGAGGTGGGCTTGCCCGGCCTCGGGAGCGCCACAATCCCTGCGGCCAGCGACGATGCCGACGTCTACTTCGTATCCTATGAGGACTTCCTGACGCCTTCGTCCCTGTGGCTCGGGGAGAGTGGACGCGCTCCCGCGAAGGCCAAGACCATGCCCACGTTCTTCGATGTCGCGGGCATGCGCGTCATACAGTACGAGGCTGTCTCTAAGGACGGCACAAAGATCCCGTACTTCCTGGTCACACCGAAGGGCTTCAAGGCCGACGGCACCACCCCCACGCTGTTGTACGGGTACGGGGGGTTCGAGGTATCCATGACCGCGAGCTATTCTGGGTCACGTGGTGCCGCCTGGCTCGAGCGGGGCGGCGTATTCGCACTCGCCAACATCCGGGGTGGGGGGGAGTTCGGGCCTGCATGGCACGAGGCGGCCCTGAAAGACAAGCGCATCAAGTCGTTCGAAGACTTCATCGCGGTCGCCGAGGACCTCATCGCCCGCAAGATCACCTCACCCGCACACCTCGGCATCAATGGTGGATCGCAGGGCGGCCTCCTGGTGGGCGGCACCTTCACCATGCGTCCCGATCTCTTCGGCGCCGTGCTGGCCGCGGTTCCCCTCGCCGACATGCGGCGCTACTCGAAGCTCCTCGCGGGGGCATCCTGGATGGCGGAGTACGGCGATCCCGATATCCCGGAGCAGTGGGCGTACATCCAGACCTGGTCGCCGTACCACCTGCTGCGCAAGGACGCGAAGTACCCGAAACCTTTCTACTGGACGAACACACGTGACGATCGCGTCCATCCCGGCCACGCGCGGAAGATGGTGGCAAAGATGCTCGCACTCGGTCATCCCGTTTACTACTTCGAGAACGTGGAAGGCGGGCACGGTTCGGGCGTGGTCAACAAGCAGACGGCGCGAGTCACGGCGCTCGGGTATGCGTACCTCTGGAAGATGCTCCGTAACCGCTAACGGAAGGGCCACGGCGCGCAGGCCGCGAGGTTGCACCCAGGCGTGGCCGCCCGATGTCTCAAGCCAGGTATTTGGAAGGATTGACGACGGACATGGGGTCGCCCCCACCTCCCGCCTGCTGTTGCCTATCGAATGAGGGGTTGCTGGGGCGCGGCGGCGGGGAGTCGGTTCGCCTGGGCCGCCAGCGAGGCCAGGCAGGCGCGGAAGCTCTCCAGGGACTCGTCCGTGAGAGTGCGGAAGTCGCTACGGAGGGCGGCGACGTCGTTCCAGTCGCGATCCTGGGTGGACCGGGTCTCGCGGATACGGTGGGTGGAGCCAGCCAGGAAGCGGAGGATCATGCCCACGCCCTGCCCGATGATGTAAAGGCGCAGGCGGAAGCGCTCGGCGGACGTGACGAGAAAGCGGTGCATGAGCTGGTTGAGGGCGGCCAGGCTGGCCAGTTGCGTGAGCCTGAAGTCCCGAGGTCGCAGGGGGGCCACAGGAACCATCGCGGAAACCATGCGGGAATACACGGCCATGCCGGCAATGAGGCGCCGCAGGTCGGGAGCCGCGCGCTCGATCATCACGTAGCCCAGGTCGAGCATGCTGATCGCCTCGTCCACGGACCCTACCGCCCGCTGCTCCTCCGCGCGGTCGTACGCGTAATCGGCCATTTCCAGGCTGCCGTCGAGCTGTGTGCGCATACGCGCACAGAGGGCTTGATCGTTGGCGTTGAGGAGGGCCTCCCAGTCGCGCCAGCGGCGCTCGTTGATTCGGCCCCAGAGTACGAGAAAGAGCACCCCCCCGCCGGTCGCGAGGCCGAGCAGCACGAGCATTACGCCCTTCCGGGCTGGAACGAACGGGCTGCGGCGGGCGCGCCGGCCAGGCCGGCCTGTAGGTTGCCGGCGGGCGCCTTCCGCCAGGGCTGGAGCCAGCGGATGACCGCTGCCGAGACGTCGGGCTGCGTCTCCGGCTTCCATGCAGACCAGGTCCAGAAGGCCATCAGCAACATGTAGGCCGCCGGATCGGCCGACTGGACCGCGCGCAGAAGCCATTCATGTTGACCGAGCAGGGTCAGCATCGTCGTGAACAAAAGCAGATAGGGGACGAAGCCCAAGAGGATGGCTTTGTGGTAGGCGTGGACGGGCACGCGGTACCACGTGATGAGCAAGGCCAAACCGTTCATGAGCCAGATGGTTCCGGTGAGCACACGGGGCTGCCATTGCAGAATGATGCCCCCCATGTCACCGGTGGTGGGGATGACGGGGATGCCGATGAGGGCTGCGGAGGTGGCCACCAGGAGCACGAACAGGAGCCGGCGGGCCGTAGCCTGAGCCGCGGGAAACGCCTGGAAGATCCGAAGGCCCAGCTCAACAGCGATCCCCATTTTGAGGGCGTCGTAGAGTCCGTGCTGGAGGATCCAGAACCAGGCGGTGTCGAAGCGATCGGGCCAGAAGGTGCCGAGGCTGTTACAGGTCAGGACCGTCAACAGGTAGGCCACGAAAGACCAGCAGAGGTGGGCGCGACCGCGCCAGACGATCCCCACCAGGGTGAACAGCGCCAGCACCTTGACGAGGTGGGCTATAAGGACTTGGTCGGGGGTCATGCGGAGGCCATGGCCTTCCGACGGGAAGCCAGTTCGGTCTTGCGCACCTTCTCCCGGACGATGTTGTGGCGCTGCAAGCGGTGGTAGATCGTCCGCCGGGTCATGCCCATGATCCGGGCGACACGCGCGATGTTCCACTCGTTCTGGACCAGGAGGAGCAGCAGCCGCTCGCGGGCGATCTCTTCGTCGCTGGTCTGGGACAGATAGGCCTGGACCGGGGAGAGGGCCGGCGCGGCCGAGGCGGCCGCGATCACAGCTTGGGCGATTGCCACCCCGAAGGCCGCGAGGCTCCCGGTGTCGAGGGCCGCCCACTCCCGCCCCGCAGCCGTGTCGAGGTAGAGGAGGGCCACGACGGAGCCCTTGTCGGTCAGGGGGGCGATCGCGTAGCTGGCTCGAGCGTTGGAGGCTTGGAGGATCTGGCCGGCGGCCAGGTCGGACCGATGGTCCGCCCAGGCACCCTGAACTGTGGCGACGGTCTCGACGTCGAAACCCCTGCCAGTGAACAGGTTAAGGCGATCTTCGTCCAAGGCGAAGACGGCGGCGCCCCGTGCCTTGTTGAGGGAAATGAGGAAGTCGAGGGTCCGGTCGGCCGCTCCGCGTGGGTCCGCGGCGACCAGCAGGGCCGCGAGCTGATTGGTCAGGCCCAAAGCACCCTCCGTTCGGGGCTCCCGGTGGCTACTTTCTGGGTCCAATCGGACCCCTGCCGGGCCCCCCATGGAAAAATTTGACTGAAGATGTATACTCCACTTCTCAACCTAATGCAAGTGGCTGAGCGTCGGCCCTCCCTGAGGAGGTACGACCGCTCAGCGAGGAGATGACATGGCGAGAAAGATCCAGCTTGGGCTGCTCATGACGGGCATGCTGTTCGTGGGAGTGAGCCGGTTCGTGGCGACGGCCTCGGCAAGCGGGCAGACGATCACGAGTCCCTTGTCTGAGGGCGGACTGCCGATCAGGACCAGGTAATACAGTAGCTCAGCGTCATTTTCGCCCGCACTTCCCTGGGTGGATCGCGAACTAAACAGGCGCGTTCCCTCCGATCTACCTGGAAGGCGGCTGTCGGAGCCGAGTCACTGCGCACCGGCCGTGGCGATCAGACGGTTCGTGTAGTCGATCACTTGGCGGACGTAAGTTCGCTTTTCCTGGTACGTGCCCGGGAAGAAGCTGCGCTTGAACCCGTACATGAGGAGGTCGCGCAGTTCCCCGGGGGTCAGGGCGAAGGCGTCGACGGCGCGAGCGATCTCGTTGCTCACGGTCGTGTCCGAGACGAGCCGGTTGTCCGTGCAGAACGTGCACGAAAGGCGTCGGCGCCGCATTTCGCCGAAGGGGTGCTTGCTGAGGTCGTCGGCCAGCTCAGGAACGGTCTGCTGATTCGAAGTCAGGCAGACCTCGACCGTGATCCGCTTGTCGGCCACGAACTGGGCCAATTCCTCCACGTAGCGCCGGCGTTCGGTGATCCGCGGGTCGCGGATCTTGGTTTCGTCGAAGAGCCATGTGCCGTGGCCGATCCGGTCGGCGTGCAGGTCCCCGATGGCCTGGAAGATCGATTCCGGCCCGTAATCCTCCCCCGCATGGACGGTCTTGCCGAGGAACGCCTCGTGGGCCACCTGGTAGGCCTGCCGGTGGTCGTCGGCCGGATAGCCCTTCTCCCGCCCCGCGAGGTCCACCCCCACCACGAGCAGGCCCTGCTCACGCCGCAAGCGGGCGGCCGCCCGCGCCACCTCCATGCTGGCCGTGGAGTAGACCTCGGCGGGCGGGGCCTCGGGCATGGCGTCGAAGAAGCGGCGGTAGCCCGTCGAGAACTCGGGGAGGAAGAAGCGCAGGGCACAGAGGATGATGCCGGCCGCGAAGCGCGGTTCGGCCCCGGAGGCGACCTCGGGCCGGCGGTTGTAGGCCTCGCCGGCCCGGCGAAGCCCCCGGTCCACGGCCTTCACCACGTCGGCCAGCTCGAAGCCGGGCTGGACGTGGAGCTGGGGCGCGAAGCGCACCTCCAGGTACCGCACGCCCTCGGCCTGGCAGTCCTCGGCCAGCTCGAAGGAAGCCCGCTCCAGCGCCTCGGCGTCCTGCAGGACGGCGGTCAGGTAGCGGAAGCCCTCCAGGTACTCGCCGAGGTCGCGGTAGCGCGGCCGGAACACCTGTGCGCGCAAGCCCTCCTCGGTCTGGGAGGGAAGGCGCACCTTGCGCTCGCGGGCCAGGTCGATCAGGGTGGAGAGCCGCAATGAGCCATCGAGGTGCACGTGGAGGTCGGTCTTGGGGAGGCGGCGGATCAGCTCGGGTTGCATGGCTCGATTATGTTCCAGGCGCGGTAAACTCCGTGGCAATGGTTAGCGCCGGAACACATAAGGGACGCCGGGCCGCGATCGCGGGAGGCGTCCTGGTCGCGGCGGTGGCCGCGTTCGTGGTCGTGGCCGCCCGCCACCCGGGGCCTGCTCTCGATGCTTCGAAGCTGGCCACGGTCGAGCGGGGCGACCTGGCGCGCTCCGTCGTGGCCACGGGCCGGATCCAGCCCCTGGCCAAGGTCGAGGTCAAGTCGAAGGCGAGCGGGATCGTCAAGCGGCTTCTGGTCGACTACGGCGACCGCGTGAAGGCGGGGCAGGTCCTGGCCGAGCTCGACCGGGAGCAGCTCGAGGCCAGCGTGCGGGAGGCGCGGGCCAACCTGCTGGCGGCGGAAGCGGCCTACCAGCGCAACCGGATCGAGGCCGAGGGTCCGGACCTTCCCTTCCTCAAGTCGGCCCTCGAGCGGGCCCGCAAGCTCCACGACGACGGGCTGATCTCGCTCTCGGTCCTCGACGACGCGGACAAGGCCTACCAGCTCGGCCTCAACAAGAAGACGGCGGCGGGGAGCAGCGCGGCGGTGACGAAGGCCGAGATCGCGAAGGCGCGGGCGGCCCTGGAGCGCGTCCAGAGCGACCTGCGCTACGCCACCATCACGAGCTCCATGGACGGCCTCGTGCTCTCCCGCGACGTCGAGGCGGGGGACGCGGTCAGCTCGATCCTGGTCCTCGGCACCCAGGCCACCCTGATCATGACCCTGGGCGACGTGAGCGAGGTCTACGTGCTGGGCAAGGTGGACGAGGCGGACATCGGCCGGGTGTTCCTGGGCCAGCCGGCGCGCATCGTGGTCGAGTCGTTCAAGGACAAGAAGTTCGAGGGTAAGGTCACGAAGATCTCGCCCCTGGGCAAGGAGAAGGACAACGTCACCACGTTCGAGGTGCGCGTCTCCATCCACAACCCGGGGGGCGAGCTGAAGGTCAACATGAGCGCGAACGCCGAGATCATCCTGGAGGAGAAGAAGGGCGTCCTGCTCGTCCCCGAATCGGCCGTGCTCTACGACAAGGACCGCAAGCCGTCGCTGGAGGTCCCCGATCGCGACGCCCCGGCGGGCCGGCGGAAGATCGCGGCCAGGCTCGGCATCTCGAACGGGGTGAAGACCGAGGTCGCGGAGGGCCTCAAGGAAGGCGACCAGGTCGTCCTTCAGTAGGCCCCATGTCCTTCGCCGATCTCCTTGCCGAGACGCTCCGTACCCTGGGCGCCCACAAGCTGCGCACCGCCCTCACCATGTTCGGCATCGCGTGGGGGATCGTGTCGATCGTGCTGATGGTGGCAGCCGGGGAGGGCCTGCGCGACGGCCACCGGAAGGTCGCGGAGGGCTTCGGCAGGGACATCCTGGTCGTGTACGCCGGGCGCACCAGCCTCCAGGCGGGCGGGACTCGGGCGGGCCGGCGCATCCAGTGGACGGCCACCGACCACCTGCGCGTCCAGGCGGAATCGCCCTCGTGCCGCGAGGTCCTGCCCGAGCTGGGCCAGGTCGGCATCCCCGTCCGCAGCGCCCACAACAACGCGTCGCTCGTCGTGACCGGCTCGCTTCCGCCGTTCGCGGGGATCCGCAGCATCGGGGTGGCCGAAGGCCGCTATCCGGGCTGGGACGACGAGCGCGAGGCGCGCCGCGTGGCCCTGCTGGGCAGCGACGCGAAGAAGCAGCTCTTCGGGAGCCGGCCCGCGGTGGGGGAGACGATCCGGGTGGGGGACTTCCCCTACACGGTCGTGGGCGTGATGCGCCACAAGGAGCAGGACAGCGGTTACGACGGCTATGACATCCAAAAGGTCTTCATCCCTTTTGCCACCGTCCTGCGCGACTTTCCGAGCAAGCCGCCCGCCCTGCCGGACGCGGTGGATCGCCTCATCGTCACTCCCCGCGAGGTCGAGGACCACGAGGCCTGCCAAGCCGAAGTGAGGCGGGCCCTCGCGCGCCTCCACGGCTTCGATCCCGCGGACAAGGAAGCGGCCGCGGTCCTGGACACCGTGGAGCAGGCGAAGGCCTTCCGCACCATGACCGACGGGATGAAGCGCTTCCTGGGAGCGGTGGGCGTGGCTACGCTGTTCATCGGAGGCATCGGGGTGATGAACGTGATGCTGGTGGCGGTGCGCGAGCGCACCCGCGAGATCGGCATCCGGAGGGCGCTCGGGGCCACCCGCAGGTCCGTGGTCCGCCAGTTCTTCCTGGAGACGCTGATCATGGTCTTCCTGAGCGGCGGCCTCGGCCTGGCTGCCGCCTACGGCGCCTGCGGCCTCGTCAACAGGCTGCCCATGCCCCAGTTCTTCACGGGCCTCGTTCCGACCTGGCAGTCGGGGGTGTTGGCCTTCGCGCTCCTGGGCACGGTGGCGGTGCTGTCGGCCCTCTACCCGTCCAGCCGGGCCGCGGCGGTGGACCCGATCGCGGCCCTGCGCTTCGAGGCGGGGGGGTAGCGCCCATGCTTCGCGAGATGCTCGCCCAGTCCTGGGGCAACCTGCAGCGCAACCGCGCGCGCAGCGTCCTCACCATGCTCGGGATCGTGTGGGGCGTCGTGGCGGTCACGGTGCTCATGGCCTACGGTGGCGGCTTCCGGCAGGTCCTGGTGCGGTCCTTCTATGCCTTCGGCCAGAGCGTGGTGGTCTGTTATCGCGGAGAGACGAGCGAGCAGGCGGGTGGGGAGCGGGCGGGCCGCTTGATCCGCTTCGAGAAGGCGGACCGCGAGGTCGTGCTGGCCGAAGCCACTGCGGTCAAGGAGGTGAGCCTCGAGACCGTGCGCTTGCAGCCGATTGCCGCCAGGGACCGCCTCGTCAACGCCTGGGTGCGGGCCGTGCACCCGGAATACGGGCGGATCCGCAACGAGGTGGCGAGCGTGGGGCGCTGGATCAGCCCGGAGGACCTCGTGGAGCGCCGGCGAGTGGTCTTCCTGGGCGACCGGTTGCGCGAGAAGATTTTCGGTGGCCAGCCGGCGGTCGGGGAGACACTGCGCATCGCTGGCCTGCGCTTCACGGTGGTCGGGGTCATGGCGCGCAAGCTGACGCCCAGCAGCTACTACGCGAGCGACGACGAGTCGGCCTTCATCCCCTTCTCGGCCGCGGGCGACATCTGGGACACGCGTTACGTCGACGTGTTCCTCTTCTCGGCGGTGGCGCCCACCCTCGAGCCCCTGGCCATGGAGCAGGTGCGAGCCGCCATCGCGAAACGCCAGCGCTTCTCGCCCACCGACCAGCGCGCGATCCGGATGTACGGCCGCGAGCAGTACCGGCCCGTCATCGACGGGATCACGATCGGGCTCCAGATCCTGCTCGTGTTCGTGGGCACGCTGACCCTCGGCATCGGCGGGGTGGGCGTGGCCAACATCATGCTGGTCTCGGTGGACGAGCGGATCCGCGAGATCGGCCTGCGGCGCGCCCTGGGCGCGCGCCGCCGGCACATCCGCGCCCAGTTCCTGGCGGAGGCGCTGCTCTTGACGCTCGTGGGGGGGGCGATCGGGATCGTGGTCGCTTTCCTCGTGGCGGCGGCGGTGGGCAGCCTGCCCCTCCTCGGGCCGCTCTTCCAGGACAACTCCGGCAAGGGGGACCTGCAGCTCGCGATCTCGCCCTTCATGGTTCTCGTCTCGACCCTGATCCTCGTCCTGGTCGGGGTCGCATCGGGCCTGGTGCCCGCCATCCGCGCTTCGCACCTCGACCCGGTGGAGGCGCTGCGTTATGAGTAAGGGCGGGGCCGGTCTCGAAAACTGCGGTCCCCTCCCCCTACGTGGGGCGATACATCGGAATGCAGCGCTGCCTCTTGTGCCACGGCGGCTCCGACGCATTCCGATGTATCGGGAGGGACAGGGTGGGGGGTCGATGAACGAGGGGCCTAGTCCCCTCGTTCCAGATACCGGATCCGCTTGTTGATGTCCGTGTTGACCGAGTGGTACGGGCGGAAGAGGCTGCCCGAGTCGAAGACCAGCTGGCGGAGCGCTTCCATGTCGGCGTGCCCGATCGCGTTGGTGAAGATGGGCAGCAGGTACTCGACCCCCACCCGGGAGGGCCGCATCAGCTCGCTGTCGTAGAAGGACGGGTGCATGAAGCGGGCGTGGATCGTCCCCCAGCGGTCGCGGAAGGCGTTGCCGTCGTAGCTGTCCACGTAGAAGCCCTTGTCGCGGCTCCGCTGCAGGATCGAGAGGGCGTTGTTCTGCCCCTCGAGCAGCATGTCCACCGCCTTGCCCCCGAGCTGGGCCGCGTAGAAGCGGTCGAACAGGATGGGCCGCCCGCCGCGCTGGGTGTGCCCGACCTTACGGGTGAAGATGGCGGCCTTGGCGGACTCGGCACGGCGGAAGTTCTGGAAGTAGGCGTCGCCGAAGTGCTGGATGAGCAGGCTGCGCAGGGCCTCGGAGGCGCCCGTGAGCACGACGTTGCCCGCGGGATCCTGGGAGATGTGCTGGGCCGCCAGCTCGACCCCCTGCTCGTTCGTGATCCCCTCCCCGCACACGATGACCACGTTCTTCTGCAGCTCGTACAGCTCGCGCACCCGCTCCACGAGCACCCCCACGTTCACCGGGATCTCGGGGACCAGGATGATGTCGGGCTGGCCGTAGGCGGTGCCGAGGGCGATGTAGCCGGAGTGCCGGCCCATCACCTCCACGATCGCGATCCGGCGGTGGCTCTCCGCGGTGGTGCGCACGCGCTGCACGCCCTCCACGGACACGTACACCGAGGTGGCGTAGCCGGGGGTGGCGTAGTTGATCATCTGCTCGATGTCGAAGGTCGTGCGCGACTTGTTGCGCCGGTACACGTAGCCCGGGGGGGAGGGGCTGGGGACCCGCTCCCACTCGTCGGGCTCGTTCCGGTGGTTCAGTCCCAGGTCGTTGTCGATCGTCTTCGGCGCCAGCACGGTGGGGAAGAGCTCCGCGAAGGGCTGGAGGCCGTTCAAGGTGCCGTCCCCCCCCACGCAGATGAGCCCCTCGATCTTGAGGAGAGCCATCCGCTCCGCGATCTGGAGCATCGTCTCCTTGTCGTCCGGGTCCACGTAGGCGCGCGAGGCGCCGATGATGGTGCCCCCGCGCGTTGCGTCGAGCTCGGGGATCTCGGTGAAAAGGGGATTCAGGTGGACGTGGGGGACCTGGGAGTTGAGGAGGGCGGTGAAGCCCTTGATGAAGCCGTAGACTTCGACCCGCCGCCGGTTGGCGCGGGCCACCGCCCCCTGGATGGTGGCGTTGAGGGCCGGAGTATCGCCCCCGGCAGTGAGGATTCCGATCCGTCTCATGGCTTCATTGTACGTCCTCGGGTCGCCGGCGGCTCGGCCGCTAGCGCACCCTGCCCGGGGCCAGCCAGCGAAGCGTGAGGGCGAGGGTGGCGACGGAGACGGCCACCCAGGCCAGTCCCCAGAGGAAGGCGGGAAACGGAGTGATGAGGGCCAGGGCGCTGGCGTCGCTCCCCGCCGACTCGCGGAAGAGCACGTCGGAAGCGACGTCCCACACGGCGTAGAGGCAGCTCACCACACCGATCGCGGCCAGCAGGACCTCCGACACGCGGGCGGAAAGCTTCGAGGCGACGTAGAGGAGGGCGGTGCCGGTGGCGAGGCCGTACACGATCCCGAAGATGGTGCGCACGTAGATGACGGTCACCACGAGGGTGAAGGCGCCCATGAGAGACACCAGTCCGCTTGCGCGGCCGCGGCGCGCCCCCAGCCGCAGGAGCAGGACTCCCCAGAAGAGGCTCCCCAGGTAGCCGGCGTTCAGGATCAGGAAGCGATTCCCTCCGTCGGTCACGCACACCCCGCCTTCGTCGAACGTGAGGCCGATGGCCAGGATGCGACCGCCCGTCAGGAGGGCGGCGATGCCGTGGGAGATCTCGTGCAGGAAGACCACGAACACGCGGAACGGGTAGACGACGAAGGTGTTCCAGAGGGCGAGGGCGGCGAGCGCCACCACGAGGGGCAGGGCCAGCCGGCGGATCGGCATGGGGCCTATTGCTCCGGGTACTGCCCGTGCTCCTTCAGCCACTTCGTGAGGTCGCGCATGCGGCCCCGGTAGGTGGCGGGGGACTCGAAGGGCAGAGGGCCCGCGGCCTTGGCGGCGGCCGTCACCTCGGCCGCCTCGCTCGGGAACCCGTTGTCGCCGTAACGGCCCACGGTTTCCTCGGCAAGGCGCGCGGACAGCACGAGCACGGAATAGTTCCGGCCGTTCAGGAACAGGTAGCCGATTGTACGGCCGTAGGGGTCGAGGGTCTTGGCCCTGAGCAGCTCGACCTTCGTCGCCAGGGCCAGAGCGCCCATGGCGAACGCGCGTGCCTCGGGGCCGAAGGGCTGGGCATAGGGCAGGTTGTGCTCGAGGTGGCGCGTCTCCGGGGTGTCGATTCCCAGGATGCGCACCGTCTCCAGGTCGGCCTTGCTCCAGCGGATGAGGAGCGAGTCGCCGTCGTCGATCTCGATCGCGGCCGGGTCCACCGGCACCCTCGTCCCGTTGGGGCGGGGCTGCGGCTTCGGCTCGGGGGCCTGGGCGCCGGACGCCGCCGTCAGGGCGAGGGCGGCCATCAAGGTCATGAGGTTTTTCATGGCGCGGGGATGGTCTCACGAAAGGTAGCGTCGGAAGAGGGAGTCTGACGGGATCCTACCGATTATATTATATCCGTGTTATGATCCCCATCGCCTGAAATTGGGGAAGAATTCAGGCAGAATCGTTTCAGGAATGGTCGAGAAACGACCTGCGCGCATCTGGTGGCGCAAGCACCGGGGCGCGGAAAACAGGCTGATGGCCCTGGCCCTCGTCACCGAAACCTCCCTCGGTCAGTTCGACCTGTTCGTCTACCAGCCCGGGCCGATGGGCACCCAGCGACTGGCCGAGGAGACGATCGAGGGCTCGCCCGAGGGCGCTCAATGCCGCGCCGACGCGCTCGTCCGAGAGCTGCTCCACCACGAGTGCGTCGACTGCGCGGGCTGGGTCTGACGGCAGGAAAAAGGGGCGCCGGGCCTTGCGGCCCGAGCGCCCCGTTCGGAAGCGAAGCCGCGGTCGACTACTTCTGCGCGGGAGCCGCCTTGGTCGCGGCCTTGGTCGCCGCCTTCGTCGCCGGCTTGATCTCGGTGACCGCCTGGTGCTCGCCCTTCTCGTTGTCGCGGCAGGTCACGGTGACCTTCTCGCCTGCCTTGATGTACTTCAGATGGGTCAGGGCCTTGCCCTCGACGGGGGCGGTGGTGTTCTCGTTCTCGCCCTTGAGGGTGATGGTGTGCTTGACGGAGTCGATCGAGACCACCTCGGTCGTCACGTCATGGGTCTTCACGGCGGAGGCCTTGGTGGCCGCCTTGGCGGGGGCGGGCTTCGCGGGAGCGGTCGGCTTCGCGGGCTCCTGAGCCAGGGCCACGCCCGCGACGAAGATCATGGAAAGCAGCAAAGCGAACTTCTTCATTTCGTGTTTTTCTCCTTGAATGACGAACCGGGTCTTTCGGGACCCGAGGACGTGAGGAGCAAGGCGGGTGCCAGCCAGGGATGGGGAGCGCCCCCGTGTCTTTCCAGGTTCAAGGCGGCCTGCTTACAAGAGCTTAGCGGTCAGGGACGCAATTTCACCGAGTCGTGGTCTCTGCACCTTTTCGTGCGGCCCCTGCCCCATTCGGTTCACCTCTGGAAGGCGTAGGAGAGCTTGAGGAAGAACTGGCGGTCGACCAGGGCCAGGCGCTCTCCGGCATCGTCGAGGTCCCGGTTGTCGCCGTAGCCCACGAAGAGCACCGTCTGCCAGTTGAGCTTGTAGGCGAAGAGGGCCGAGCCGCCGAAGGATCCGCTCTTGCGATGACGCGCAGGAACGCGCGGGAGGTGAAAGTGTAGGTGGCGCGCAGCCGGTCCACACTGGCCGTGAAGAGCCGGGCCCGACCCCCGGCGGGGGCGTCGACGTTCAGCCATCGCCGCGCTTCGTTGAAGCCGAGCTCCAGGTGGTCGGTGGGACGGAGCGTGGCGCTGAGGTTCACGTTGGCCCCCCGGCCGACGCGGGAGCTCTCGAAGTCGATCTCCTGCCCCACGAAGCCGTCGAGGCTGATCCGGTTCACCACCCGCGACGGGCTCGCCTGGACGATGTACAGGAGCTGCTGCCGGGGCAGCGTGACCTCCCCCGACCGCACGCGGTCGAAGGCGTACCAGACGCGAAGGAAAGAGCTCCAGCGGCCGTCCATGCCCGTCCCGAAGGAGAACTGGCGGTTCAACAGGGAGCCGTCGCGCTCCGTGGAGCGGTCGGCGATGAGGAACGTCCGCAGCCGGCGGAGGAAGCCCGTGGGCCGGAACGTGTAGCCGGTCTCGGCGTAGGTGTCCCGGTAGCCCACCTGGGGCACGAAGCCGTCGTCCGCCCGGAAGTCGCTCCCGAAGTCCCGGTACTGGGTGAACCAGTCGATGGTCTTCGTGCTGTGGGACCACCAGGCCACCGCCCCGTGGTCGGCGAGCCGCCGCCCGTCCCACTCCGCGGCCAGCTCCGGCCGGACCGGCGTGCGGCTGTCGCTGAAGAGGACCTGGCCGGTGACCGTGTCCTTGTCCGTGGGCCGCCACTGGAGATCGGGGCCGAAGACACGGTTGAACCCTCCGCCCCGGATCTCGCGGTCGGTGGCGAGCAGGCTCACGAAGGAGCGGCCCACGTCCCGCCGCACCCGCCCCACGGCCACGAAGGAGCGGAACTCCTGGTCGGCGACGCTCGAGCCGTTGGGGCCGGGGAGAATGACGCTTCCCCCCCCGTCGTCCTCGGCGAAGAGGGCGGTGTAGGCGGTGCGGCCGAACTTTCCCGTGCCCCTCACTCCCCAGCGGGGCGCGGTGACGGTGCGGGTGTAGACGGCCTGGATGGGAGTGGACAAAAGCTCGATCCCCTCCAGGAAGAACGGCCGCTTCTCGGGGAAGAAGAGGGCGAAGCGCTCGTTCGCGCCGATCTGGGCCACGTCGGACTCGATCTGCGAGAAGTCGGGGTTCAGGGTGGCGTCGAGGGCGGTGCTGGCGTTGGGCGTCCACTTCACGTCGAGGCCGACGTCGCCCCGCACCGGCCGGTTGGTGAAGGGAGTGTCCGGACCGCCCTCCGCTTTCCCCGTCTCCCGTCCGTTGACGTAGGGCGCGAGCACCAGGTGAC
>WNFT01000261.1_pt1 | contig 41212 bp, 24 predicted proteins | sample 5400191 | NCBI WGS metagenome assembly WNFT01 (sample SAMN13153359, study PRJNA577476) | soil metagenome | isolation source: 80 cm saprolite under Madrone tree | place: USA:California | collected 2016-06-14 | reverse complement strand
GGAATTGAATTCGATGGCTTTGGCGATGGCGTGGCCGTGCGCTGGCCCCAGCAGCAGCGTGCGAAGAATCAACAAGTCCAGGGTCCCTTGCAGCAGCTCGATGCGCTCTTTCTCTTCTTTGGTAGTCATTCTAGGTGAGAGAGTAATTCGCTTCTAGTAGAATGTCAAGGGGAACGAGTCCCGCCCAATGGCTTTGGGTTCGGAGGAATGCAACGAGAAGAGGCCAGCGCCGCGATCGCGACAATTTCAAATCTGCAATCTCTGCCACATCCTGGATTTCATCCACATATATAAAATCACGAGGCCGACCAGCCAGGCGATCGGCAAAGAAAGCCACACCAGTTCGACGGGCCAGGCTGGCGGGATAGCGGTGAGGTAGGCAATGCCCAGCATCGTTCCCGTGAGGACGAGTTCGATGCCCAGCGCTGCGGCCGTGTCTCTCTTGGAGCTAGCTGCGGATATAAATCGGCGCCTGCCTGCGTATAAAAAAAGAGGAGGCAGTGTAGGCTATGAATCCGAAACGCGCACTCGTACGATTTCTGTGGACCGCGGTGATTTTTCTCGCCTTCATCGGGCTCGCGGTCGCCACGCGGCGGACGATCGTGCTCCTGAAACCGACAATGGCGAGCTCGGCGAAGAATCCAGCAGTGCAATTGGACGTGCATTTCGCGAACCACGCTACTCTGACGCTTGCGCACATTTTGCCGGCCATGCTCTTTATGGTGCTGGGGCCGTTGCAATTCGTGCGCGGGTTGCGTGCAAAATATTCCGCAGGTTCACCGCTGGTCGGGGCGGGTTTTTCTGACCGCCAGCGCGGTCGTGGGCGTCACCGGGCTCACCATGGCGTTCGGAAGAACGATTGGCGGCGTGGACGAAAAGGCGGCGATCACCTTGTTCGGGACTTTCTTCCTGATCGCGCTGGGGAAAGCGCTGTGGCATGCGCTTCGCCGCGAGTTCGCCCAGCATCGCGAGTGGATGATTCGCGGCTACGCCATTGGGCTTGCCGTTGCGACCATCCGGCCGATCATGGGAACGTTCTTTGCAGCTGCACTGCTGCGCGGGCATGCGCCGGAGCCAAAAGAATTTTTCGGCACGGCGTTCTGGATCGGCTTCACGCTGCAAACGATCGCGGCGGAAATCTGGATCAACTACACGCGGGCGACAAACCTCTCTCCTATAGCATCCGCCGTCAATTAATCCGCCGCCGCTGGATGGCTCAGCGCCTTTGTCAGATCGGCGTGGAGCAGGCGATGGAAGAGATGCTCGCCGGCTTCGCGGCGGACGGAGAGGCGGCCCGCCACGTACGCGCGGGAAGCGAGCCCGCGCTGCACCGCGTCGCAAATGGCTTCATCCTCCTCTTGCACTTTTTCGCTGACCTTGATGCTAGCTTTATTTTTCGTCGAGGCTTTCTTGCTGGTGTCCGCGAAGTAGTAGTCAAAGACCACGGCGCATTTGTCCACGCCCATAGGCAAAACGAGATTGGTGTCCATAACACCTTCATAGGCATTGATCATGAAGTTGGGATAAATCCACAGATAAAATGCGCGCCCTTGGCGCGTGGCGGCGACGCCTGACTCCGACTTGGAGTCCGAAGAAAGCGGGCTGGACTGCAAACAGACGCGCTCGAAATTCTCGATCGTGTACTTCGTGTACTCGATCACGCTGCTCAATCCTTTATGCGCGTGCGGAACGTGATAGCCGCCGTCGAGATAATTGTCCACGTAAACTTTCCAGTTGCAGTGCAGCGTGTAAATGCGGCGGTCGAAGTATTTCAGCTTTTTCTTCAACTGCAGCGGCGCGACCAGCTCCGGAACTTTTCCGAGAAACTCCAGGAGCGGAGCAGCGCGTCCGTCCAGATTGACGAAAACAAAATTCTCCCAAGAGTCCATCTTGACCGGCACGAGTCCGTTTTTCGCGCGATCGAAATTGCAGACGCCCTCGAACTCCACCATGCCTTTGAGCGCGCCATCGTTGCCGTAGGTCCAGCCGTGGTACGGGCAGCGAAACTGCTTTGCACGGCCCTCCGCTTCGGTGACCACTGCGGCTGCATGATGCCGGCAAACGTTGTAGAAGGCGCGCAACTGGCCGTCATCGCCGCGCGTGACGACGATGGGCTCGCCGGCGAGATCGGCGGTGAAAAAGCTGCCCTTGTCCTTTACCTGATCGGCGCGGCCGACGACCTGCCACGTTTTCGCAAACACGCTGTGCTGCTCGAGTTCCTGGATGCCTTGATCGAAATACCACGGCGAAGGAATTGTCCAGGCATGGTCCAGCGGATCATTCGGATTGTAGAGATTAAGCAGGTCTAGTACGTTTCGTTGCATAAAAAGCTCCTGGGTACGTTGATTGTCCATGTCAGACAGGCGCCTGTCTCAGGCCTAGCCAAGCCCAACGCGGTCGAGCAAATTTTTAAACCTCGGATCATCACGTAAGGGGTCAAAGTAGGGATGCACCCTGAGCCATAGGAGTATGTTTGACTGCTCCTTGTAAGCCTGTTCGAGCCAAGCAAATGCCTCTTCATTTTCCCCGAGTCCTAAATAAGCGTTCACAAAAACGGCAGCAGGAACATAACCTGCCTGTTTGCGTCTCTTCATCTCTGCAAGGAGCCGAAGGGCGTCCGCGCGTCGCCCGGCGTGGGCGTACGCCCTGACAAGCACACCCATGACGGCTGGGCTACGGTCAGAAACAGAAAGCGACTTCTCGAGCAGAGGGATTGCTTCTTCAGGTTGTTGATTGGCAATGAGCACGAATCCAAGAAACCAAAGGGCAATTGAATCATTCGGGTTTACCGCCAGCTTGCTGCGCAACTCACGTATGGCTTCCTCGTAGCGGCGGGCGTGGAACAGAATCCACCCGATGCTACCGCCGGCAACCGCCAGCGGATCGAGCTCACGCCCTCGCTGAGCCCAACTCACGGCCTCATTCGTACGTCCCTGACACAGCAGCCATCTCGCAAATGCGACGTGTACCCCTGCATCGTTGGGGTTCAACTCGAGGGCCAGCTTGTATTCACGCTCGGCATCACTCCACTGCCATCGTGCCTGATATACATCCGCCAGCAGGGCATGTGCTTCAGGAAGCGTTGGATCCAGTTCTAGTGCCTTTCGGGCCGCGCTCATTACTTTGGCCCGCTCCATTGCAGGAGGAGCGCCAATAAAAACTGTGCTGAGGTCAGAATGCGCGGCTGCCAGACCGAGGTATGCTGGTGCAAACGCCGGGTCTAACTTTATCGCCGCATCGAAATAACCAATACTCTCCTCGATGCCAGCCCGGCTATCGTTTTTGTCCAAGGCGAAGCGGCCTTTGAGATAGCTCTCATAAACGTCGAGCGAGACGGGCCGCACTGCGGCAAGCCTCTCGTGCTCGTGCCCGCTGACCGTAGCCTCGACTTTTTGAGCGATGGATTGCGCTACCTCGCTCTCAAGGGCGAGCGCATCCCTCAGCTCCCGGTCATAGCTTTCCGACCAGAAGTGCTCGTCAGTCGCAGCGCGAATCAATTGTGCGTGGACGCGAATCCGGTTGCCTTCTCGTATCACCGATCCTTCGACAATTGCATCCACGCGAAGAGTCTTGGCAATCTCTGGCACGGAGAACTGCGTATCCTTGAAGCGCATTACCGAGGTGCGGGAAATGACCCGCAAATCATGGATGCTGGACAGGCGTCCAATGAGCGCCTCGGTCATCCCGTCAGCAAGGTATTCCTGTGTTGGGTCGCCCGACAGGTTCTTCAAAGGCAGCACGGCTAGCGCCGTGATTTTAAGCCGCGCGGAGTTCCCTGGGTGGTCACCGGTCATGACGTAGGTCAGACCAAGCAGGAGAAGTACAGTCAGCCCCGCCAGAACAATCCAGCGAGGTGCCCCGGAAGTCCACTTTCGTCCCTGGCCATCTTCAGCACCAATCTGGGCATCCGGCGTTCGCTCTTTCTCTTCCTCCAAACGCAGTTTGCGGCTTAGCAACCAGGCATCGAGCTCCGAACTGTAAGCGTAGATTGATCCACTGCGGTCATGGAGGTGCCGGTGAACGGGCATCCCCTCGCGTTTCTCCCAGCGCTGGACGGTCGTCACGTCGCGTTTGAGATATGCCGCGATTTCCTTCCACGAATCCAGCCGGCCTTCAGGCGGTGTCACGGATGGGGATATGCCGGGGAATGGTTCACCCATCGCTTCTCCTGATTGGTCCGCGGTTGCCGCGGGCCCGCGGCGCGATTGTAACCTGCCGGCCCAAGGACGGCAAAGCACAGCATTCGACGGTAAGTCCAGGAAACGGCCGCAGTTCCGTGCTTTACTGTTTGACGCAACCCACTGAGGCGTCCAATCTTCTTCACGCGTCTCCATCCGGCGGCGCGCGCGAGAAAATAGCGCGCTGCAAGAGGTTGTCGAGGACGCGCTTTGACTTTTTCGGCTTGCATCATAGGCGAAGAAACTACCTTTGGGAGGGACAAATGAGAGCCTTCAACTCCATCAGATTTTCGACGATATTCCGTTGGACGCTGGCGCTGTCGGTACTGATCACACCGCAGTTGGTCCAAGCTCAGTGGCAGGTAGGCGTTGGCGCGGAGAGCCCCAATCGTGGAAGCCAGGCGCTGGCCTTTTTGCCGAATGAACTTTGGGTTCATGCGGGCGACAGCATCCTTTGGACCTTTCCCACGCATGAGCGCCATACGCTGACGTTCTTAAGACCCGGCCAGACACGACCGCCCGGTTTTGGTCCCATCTTCGGTGTCCCGGTCGGGTGCCCAGGGCTTACACCTGATGGGTCCAACTTTGATGGTACCGCGTGCGTCACCACCGGCGTCTTGCTATTGGGAGAAGATACGGAGTCGACGGCAAGCGTGCCAACCTACTCCATAACTTTCCCGGCCGCCGGCAACTTCAAGTTTGTTTGCCTGATTCACGCGGACATGACCGGAGTCGTCCATGTTCTTAACGCATCTGCCCCGCTTCCCCACTACCAGGACTTCTATGATCGTCAGGCGCAGAGCGAGCAAGTGCGGTTGCTCGCGAACGCCTCGGGCTTGGAGGGCCGGGGAACTCACGAGGACGAGGATAGAGGGCAGAGCAAAGACGTGGCAGCCGGTGTCGGCGAAATCGTGACGATGACCGGAGGAGGTTCACAGACCGCATCACTGATGCGCTTTCTGCGGGACACGATAGTCGTGCAGGTCGGAGACACAGTTGAGTGGACGAGTCTCGACCCGTCGATAAACCATACTGTGACCTTTGGAGTGGAACCTGCGGACCCGCGGCCGCGTTCGGCAAACGTGCTACTGACGTCGGACGGGGCTAGGCAAGCGGTAATAAGCTCACCCGCGGACAGCGTCAACTCGGGGTTTTTGTCCCCTGCACCGCAAGACCGGGCGGGACTCGCCCAGTCGCCTCCGGGTGTAACGCGTTTTCGGGTGACCTTCACATCTCCCGGCACTTTCAATTACATCTGTGCCGTGCATGACCAGCTCGGGATGAAGGGGACGGTCATCGTTCACCCATAGGTGCCGTAAGATGAAGCTGCGCTTTCTCTGTTCGTGTATCGTCACCCTTTCATTGGGTGCCCATACCTCTGTCGTGTCGGGGCAAGAAGCGAAACGCGACCCGGCCTATGCGGAGCATCCCGAAGCAACATACCGCGGCGGCTTGGTCGCGCCGCCCCTGCCGAAACCGAGATTTGTTCTCACCGACACATCCGGGGCTCCGTTTGATTTCTGGAACAGAACCCAGGGATCGATCACGCTCCTCTTTTTCGGCTATACCTATTGCCCCGATCAGTGTCCCATGCACATGGCGAATATTGGCGCGGCGCTGAAGAGATTGCCTCCGGGTATCGCCGATCAGGTCAAGCTCGTTTTTGTTACGACCGATCCGGCACGGGACACCCCGGTGCAACTGCGCTGGTGGCTCGACAATTTCGACAAACATTTTGTCGGCCTCACAGGAAGCGAGGCTACTCTCGCAGCGGCGCAGAAGGCTGCGGGAGTTCCTCCGGCCCAAAAAACGGATCTCCGCAACGGCAACTATTCAACCGCGCACGGCAATTTTGTTGTCGCGTACACCAAAGACAATCTGGGCCACGTTATCTATCCTGGCGGCGTAAGCAAAGACGATTGGATACACGACCTGCCCCTTTTAATCAAAGAGACTTGGTCGCACCCATAAGCCGACTATAGTGGAGCACGAACTTCGGCCGATTTGACCTGACCCCAGCGAGTTTATCTTCTGTTTAGACTTGACGCGATAGTTTCTTCCTTGGACGGAGAGCAAAGCTCTCCAACAACCGCTACGACATAAATAGAGTCGTAGAAAGGTTTTCAATCGCAAGGGAGGGTTCGCATGAAGTCTTATCGTTGGGGACGTCTTGCTGCTGGCGTGTTGGTGATCCTGCTGGGTACCTTCTCGCTCTCGATGGCAGCCGCGAACGGTTATCACCTGCTCAAGAAATACAGTTTCGGCGCGGCCGAGGGGAGCACTCGCGAGTACTTCGACTACATCACCGTCGATTCTGCCGCACGCCGCGTCTATCTTTCCCATGGGACGGAAATCAAGGTGATCGACGCCGACAGCGGCGCCCTCATCACCAACATCACCGGTTTGAAGCAAACTCATGGGGTCGCCGTGGCCAGCGAGTTTGGCAAGGGCTTCATTAGTGACGGCGCTCAAGGCAAGGCGATCATTTTCGATCTGCAGACATTTAAGGTGACGGGCGAAGCCAAAGCCGACAAGGACGCCGACAGCATCATTTACGATCCGTTCTCGAAGCGTGTCTTCGTGATGAATGGGGATCCCCACAGCTCAACGGTGATTGATGCCAAGAGCGGGAACGTGGCGGGGACCATAGATCTTGGCGGCGGCCCCGAGTTTGCCGTGGCCGATGGCAACGGAACGGTTTACGTCAATCTGGAAGACAAAGGCGAACTTGTGGGCATTGATGCCCGCTCGCTGAAGATCAAATCGCGATGGCCACTCGCTCCCGCCGGAACGCCCACAGCTCTGGCCATGGACGTTCAGCACCACCGGCTCTTCAGCGCCGGCCGGGATCCCCAGATGCTCGTGGTGCTCGACTCCGACAGCGGAAAGGTCCTGCAATCCTTTCCCATCTCTGCCGGAGCGGACGCCGCTGCCTACGAGCCTGAAACCGGGCTGATCTTCGTCTCTACGCGCGAAGGCATGGTCCACGTATTTCACGAAGACTCCCCCGACAAATTCAGCGAAGCCGAAACCATCAAGACCGAGTTCGGCGCTAAAACCATGGGCCTCGACAGCAAGACCCACAACCTGTTTCTGGATACGGCGGACTTTGCTCCAGCTCCCGCTCCCACCGCCGATCGGCCCCACCCTCCGAGACCGGCGATTCAAGGAACATTTCACGTGTTGGTTTACGGGCGGTGACGGATCTCCCCGTGCGACGCAGAAAGGCAGGTTCTATCGGGCTGAAACATTGAGATTTGAGCAGGAAAAATAAAGTCAAAAGGGATGAGTTTATCCCGAGCTTGAAAGGAGTCCCTCGACTCACGATGTTCGCTCGGGACAACCCTTCCTCATCGGAAAAGTTGGTGCGGAAGGAGGGATTTGAACCCCCACGGCCTTTCGGCCACAAGATCCTAAGTCTTGCGCGTCTGCCAGTTCCGCCACTCCCGCAGTGGTGGCTCCATTCTACAAGCTTGAAGAGTGCGGCTCCACTGAGATTTGGGGCAAGCCCCACTCCAAAAAAAACCGGGAATTTTTGATACGCATTGCTGGTACGAAACACTAGAAAGTGATACCCGGCCGCGTGAGGGTGCAAGTGTTGGTGCTGGATTCGAGGCAGGGGTAAGGGCATAATACCGCTGTCTAGAATAGAACCGCTTGGCCAGTCTCCCGCCAGGCCGATGCGCCGACACAAGAGGCCCGGGCTCCACCCGACGCTGCGAACGAGGGCAGCGGAATGATCATTCAAGAGCACGGCGATCATCTGATCCTGATTCGCCAGACGGACCACGCGGTTCTGTCGGGGTATTTTGCGCGCGAAGCAGGCAATGAGAACTTTGCCCGGCCCGAGCCACTGGAATCGTTCCAACTTGCCGCCACGGAGCACGACAATGGGTGGAACGAGTGGGAACTTCAGCCGCGCATCGATCCCGTCACGTTTTTACCGTATAGCTTCATGTCGCTGCCCACTCAGGAACACATCGACCTCTATCAGCGGGGCATTGAACGCGTCGTAAAAGTGGACCGCTACGCCGGACTCCTCGTCAGCATGCACTGCGCGGGATTGTACGATCGGACGCGCGCCACGATGCCAGGATTTTCCGCCAAATACGTGAAGGCGCAGGAAGCTGCCGTCGTCAATGATTTCCTGCAACGATTGCGGCTCCAGCAATTGCGACTGAAAGTGGACCTGCGCGGTGATCCCACGACGAAGAATTTTGCAGACGAAAAATGGGTGCAAGCCAACGCCCAGCGGCTCGAAGCGCTGGACCGCCTCTCACTTTACTTTTGCCTCGGCCCGCTAGGGCCGGCCACGATCGACGCTGTGCCGGCGAACTACCAGGGCATGGAAGTGGATTGGGATCTGCAGCCGGAAGAAGACAACGGAGCCATGCTGGAACCCTATCCATTCCGGCGCGACCCCCTGGAAATCAGCATTCTGGCGCGGCGAATTCCAAAGCGCCGATATGCGGATGATCTCGACCTTCAGAAAGCGCTGGCCCAGGCGCCGTACTTCGGGCAGAAATTTACGCTGCGGGCGGGGGGCACGCCGATGCGGGCGCGCGTCGCCGGCATCTGAACAAACCCGCTGGCGCGCCGTATGTTTCAAGTGAGGCCCAGTTGCTAGGTACCGGTGCGAGTGGCGCGCTCTATTCCTTCCGCGATTCGCATGACGAGCAACGCCAGCTCGAGGAGCAAGCGCGCAACCAGAATGCCCACGAAAAGAGACACGATTCCTGCGACGAGATTGATTAGCGCGTCGGCGGGAGACTGCTGATAACCGAGCACCACGCGAGCGACGACGAAGATGCCGCCGCCGATGATGCCGATCACATATAGCAACTTTACAAGGCGGCGAAGGAGCGAATGATGGAATGAGAAATCGAATAGTCCCGTAAAGAAATTCTTTTCTTCGGGCATGCAGCCTCCTGGGCACACAAATCGATTCTGATTGCTGGGGTAATAGAGTTAGTAAAACTATTCCGTGCTGGAGTCAAGCGAAGTGAATCGGCCGCACCTTACTAGTCACGTAGTCTGTGGCGAGAAGCGCGAGAAATCGCGATGAAGGGCGACAATCCTTTCCTCTTGACAATCCCGCCGCCCCCGTACATCTTGGTTGGCTTCCTCGCGCTTCCATTCGAATGGTGTGGAGGCCAAGAGGCGAACTCGCTCACCTATGACCAAGGTCCGGCTCTGCTTTCACGATCGCTGTTTTGATGGCACTGCTTCCGCCGCTCTCTTTTACCGATTTTACCGCGAGCGTTTTGACCAGAACGCGGAATTTGGCTTTACGGGAATGACGCACCGCGCCGCGCAGCCCTGGGAAGCGGGCCTCTTCGACGGCGACGAAAACGTAATTGTCGATTTCAAATTTTCCAATTCTCCTAAAGTGACCTGGTGGTTCGACCATCACCAGAGCGCGTTTCTCACGCCCGCCGACGCCGAACAATTTCGCAAGCACGCCGGCCCGCACATGTTCTACGAACCGGATTACAAATCCTGCACCAAGCTGATTGCCACGATTGCTAAGGAGAAATTTGGATTCGATACCAATCCGCTCGCCGACTTGATTCATTGGGGCGACATCATCGACGGCGCGCAATACCCGACGCCGCAGTCGGCCGTCGAACTTGCGGAGCCCGCGACGCAACTCGCGTTGGTGATTGAAGCGGCGCCGGAAAATGGCTTGCCGGCAAAGATCATTCCGGAACTGGCTTACCGCCCGCTGAGTGAAATGGTGAAGCTGCCGCTGGTGGCCAAACATCTGGAGCCTCTTCTCGAACGGCACCGCAAATCGATTGAAATCCTGCGCGAGCGAATCGAGGCTCGCGACGGGGTTATTTTTTTTGACGTCAGCGACATGGACCTGGAAGGCTACAACAAGTTTATTCCGTATCTGCTGCACCCGGAATGCGTCTATTCCGTGAGCGTCAGCGCTTCCGCGGTGCGCGCGAAAGTCTCGCTGGGCACGAATCCATGGAATCAGGCGAGCGCGAATCAGAATCTGGCTTCCCTCGCGGAAGAATTTGGCGGCGGCGGGCATCCGCGCGTCTCTGCGATCTCGTTCGAACCGGGCGATCTGCAGCGCGCGCGCGAAGTTGCGCGCGGCCTGGCTGCCACCTTGCGCGGGAAATAAGGCTTGGTTGGCGGGCGATGCCCGATTCCCTCTGTTCGACAAAATTGTTTGTCCCATGTAAAATTCCAAATGGTCACCCCGGACCGGTAGCTCAATGGTAGAGCAGCTGACTCTTAATCAGCGGGTTGGAGGTTCGAGTCCTCCCCGGTTCACCACTTTTTCCTTCTAACCTCCTGAATTATAACTAATTGACCTTCCTCCGCTCTTGCACGGCGGGAGCGACCGTTGCGGGCGATCATAACGGGGGATAGAATGTCTTCAAGAGCGCAAATGAGGTGGAACTCTGGTTCTCCACAAATGAAATGTTCCGGATAATGAATTCCTCGCGCAAGGTCTTCACCGCACCTAAACCACTGAAAAGGCAATTTTTGCCGGCTCTCATCGCGGCTGTTGGGGCGCTGATCAGCTTTTGTGGCGCGGCGATCTTGGCGCAGGGAACTGCCGTACCGCAGGCGGAGACGATCACGATCGCGGGCACGGTTTGGAGCTCGGCTGGCAACCCTCTTGAAGGGGCATCTGTTCTGCTGGAGGAAAAGGAGCGGTCGAACTCTCGTAAGACGAAGACCAAGACAGATGGGAGTTTTGTTTTTTCGGGCGTGAGCTCGGGCCTTTACACAGTTAGGGCGCAAAAAACGGGATGGCGCGAGGGCGTCTCGAATCCATTGGCTCTAAGCACGGGAGATAAGAAACGCGTAGACCTGGTCTTAGAATCTTTGGCGGCGGATCATCCCGTCAGTTCAGGCACACGCTCTTCGTCGGACTCGGCGTTGGGAGAGATGCAATTTAACGACAAGCCGAACTTCACGGTCGCAGGAGTGACTGATTGGAATAACACGGGGATGCACGGGTCGGACGTTCGTGTGCGAACCAGCGAAGCACTGGCAAAGGAAACGCTGGCGCTCAAAGACGGCGGAATGGTTGAAAGCTCCACGGTGGAGAGCAAGGCTGGAGCGGCGTCACCGAGGTCCGCGGAATCTCGAGAAAAATTGCTTGCAGCTCGTGAGGAAGCGCGAACGATGCTGGCGAAGGCGGATACAGCAGACGGGCACCGATTGTTGGGCGAACTCAACGAACGACTGGGTGATCCACTGGAAGCGGTGCGGGAATATGAGCGGGCGGCCCGCATGGATCCTAGCGAGCAAAATTATTTTGAGTGGGGCACGGAACTGCTTTTGCACCGTGCGGAGGAGCCGGCGGTAGAAGTTTTCACGAAGGGATCTCACGCGCATCCCGATTCCGCGAGAATGCTGGCGGGGCTAGGGGTAGCGCTTTACGCAGAGGGCAAAACTGAGGAGGCAGCGGGGTGGCTGTGCGAAGCTGCCGATTTAAAACCGGCAGATATTGCGCCTTACGTTTTCCTGGGGAAAATGGTGAAGGCGGCAACCGGAATGCTGCCGTGTGGAGAACAGAGGATGGCACGATTTGCGCAGGAGCAGCCTGGGAATGCTCTCGCCAACTATTACTACGGAGTGGCACTGTGGAAACGCGACCGGGGATCGGAGAATTCCGCTGGCTTGCAGCAGGCTGAAACACTACTCGAAAAAGCGGTGAACATTGATCCCAAATTTGGCGAGGGATATCTACAGCTGGGGATTCTGCATTCCGAGCGAGGCAATTTCGAGCGGGCGATTCGCGATTACAAGAAAGCGATCGAAATAAGCCCGCAGCTCGGCGAAGCCCACTACCGCCTAGGTTCCGCTTACAGACGGATTGGCGAAGCATCGAAAGCGGAACAGGAATTTCAACTGTACGAGAAGATTGAAAAAGCGGAAACCGCTGCGATCGAGCGTGAACGGCGAGAGCTTCGGCAATTCCTGATCATTCTAAAAGGCCAGCCCCCGACCGCCTCGCCTCGCTGATCGGAAGACAAAATCTATTTGCTCTTGGCGCTAGCAGGCGCGACGATCCCGCTGCCTTCACGGATGGTCAGGATCTGATTCACCTTGACCTGCTTGAACTGTTCCACCTTCTGCGTGATCGGCCATTTCACTTCGATGAGATCCACGATCTGAGATTTTCCCAGGCCGAAATGCAGGCGTAGGTCGCACTGCGACATAACACTCGAGCCGCTATGGACTTCGTCCATCTGGGCATGCTTGCCGATCACCGCGCGAACGCGGGCACCGATGGCGGTGCGATTGCATTTTGTGCCGATCAGCTTGATCTTGATCCAATTCTGCTGGTTGCCACCGTCGTTGCGAAGGAGCGAAGGAGGGTCGTTCATATTTAGAATGAGCGCGTCGATGTCGCCATCGTTGTCGTAGTCGCCGAAGGCGGTACCACGGCTGGAGAAGCGTTCGCTGATACCGGGCCCCATCTCTGACGAGACATCCTTGAATCGGCCATCACCGAGATTTTTGTACACGAGGCGCGGGTTCTTGTAGGTCTGGCCTAACTCGTGGCCTTCGATCTCGGGATAGACGTGCCCATTAATCTGCAGGATGTCGGGCCAGCCGTCATTATCGTAGTCAACGAAGCCGCAACCCCAAGCGACGTGCTGGTTGTTGATGCCGATGCCCGAGGAGAAGGTAACGTCACTGAAGGTTCCGTCGCCGTTGTTGTGATAGAGATTGCAGGTGTCGTCGGCAAAGTTGGTCTTGAAAATGTCAAACCATCCGTCGCAGTCATAATCGGCGACCGCGACGCCCATTCCGGCTTGTTCGTGGCCATTTTCGCTGTAAGCGCAGCCAGCGATTACTGCGACATCTGTGAACGTTCCATCGTGATTGTTGTGAAAGAGGATGCTGGGTTCGGAATCCACGGCGACATAAATGTCCGGCCAGCCGTCGTTATCAAAATCATAAGAGACGGCAGTGATGGAATAGCGAGGGCCGGGCTTGAGGATTCCGGACTTCGCAGAGATATCGGTAAAGGTACCGTCGCCGTTGTTGTGGAAGAGAACGTTGGTGTCGCCGGTTAAACCTCGCGGGCCGCACATTACGGGAATGCCCTTCCACTGGCACTGAGGCGGGTCAGTTTTGGAGGGAGTTTTCTCCGGATCGAGCTTGATGTAATTGCAGACAAAAAGATCGAGACGGCCGTCGCGGTCGTAATCGAGCCAGGTGCATCCGGCTCCCCAGCGGATTTGTTCGTCGTGAACGCCGGCTTTGCGGGTGACATCGGTGAACGTGCCGTCGCCATTGTTGTGAAACAGGATGTTGTGTCCCCAGAAGCAGCAGAAGAGGTCGTCCCAGCCGTCGTTGTCATAGTCACCGACGCAAACGCCGGTCTGCCAGCCGGTGCGGGCGAGACCGGCTCTTTCGGTAACGTCGGTAAAGGTGCCATCGCGATTGTTTTTGTAAAGATGCGACGTGGGAGCTTTGCCGGCGGGCCAGTCGGTATTGAAGCGGGTTCCGTTGGTGAGATAGATGTCCAGCCAGCCGTCATTGTCGTAATCGAAAAAAGCCAACCCGCTGCCCTTCGCTTCGATGATGTATTTTTTGTGATCAGCGCCGCCCCAAACGTTGGGAATGGTCAGGCCGGCTTCGCGAGCTACATCAACGAACTGAACTGGGGAGGCTGCCGGTGGATTTGAGGCCGATGGAATAGGAAGAGTAGCGGCTTCGAGGCGCAAGGTGCCGCGCCATTTCCTGAGTGGCGTTGTAAGCGCGTCCAGGAGCGAACTGCCAAGAACAACAAGAGAGGAGCCGAGAAAGCGGCGGCGGAGAAGATTCATAGGCGGCGATCACCGGTGGCCAGGATCGTTGAGCCGGGTTTTTGCATAGGAGAGAATTTGTTTACGAAGGTGAGTCCGCTATGTTTCTTCATTTGCTCGGCACCTTGGGAAAACTGCGCGGCACAATTCCCGTGCCTTCCTTGACGGCGATGATTTTGTCAACGGGCACATTCGTCAGCTTATCCACATGCCCGCTGGGCCAGGTGATTTCCAGAGACTCGATTTTGGCGCGCTTGCCCAAACCAAAATGAATTCGGGGATCGCTGGCCGACATGTAGCTCATGCCACCTTTAGACTGTTCGACATGGGTGACGCCTTCGGAGGTCAGCTTCATCGAAGAGCCAATACCATCGCGGTTCGATTTCGTGCCGATGAGCAGAATTTCCAGCCAATGATTGGCGTTACCGCCGTCGTTGCGCAAAAGCTCCGGAAAATCGCCGCGATTGTTGGTGGCGATGTCGATGTCGCCGTCATTGTCGAAATCGGCAGTGGCCAGGCCGCGGCCAGCGATGGGACGAATGAAGTCCGGGCCCAAGGAGTCCGAGACTTTTTCAAACTGGCCTTTTCCCAGATTCCGGAACATGAGCAACGGTTCCTTGTATGAGACTTCGCTGTGGTAGAGATTCACGTTGTCCAGCATAGCGCCGTTCAATTGCAGAATATCCGGCCAGCCGTCGTTGTCGTAATCGAGAAATTTCATGGACACGCCGCTCAACAGGATGGCTTTATTGCCGATGCCGGAACGATAGGTGTAGTCATCGAAGGTTCCATCCCGGTTGTTGTGGTAGAGACGATTCAATTCAAAATCGAGGTGCGTGACGTAGACGTCCAGCCAGCCGTCGCTGTCCACGTCTGCGGCATCGATTCCCATGCCCGCTTCGTAGCGGCCGTCCTCGCTCGCCGCAAGGCCAGAGACGAAGGAAACATCCTGAAAGGTTCCGTCGTGCTTATTGAGGAACAGAAAGTTCGGCCAAGTGTCGTTGGCGATGGCGATGTCCGGCCAGCCGTCGTTGTTGAAGTCAGCGAGCACTACGCCCATGCCCTTCGATTCGGGTTTGCCTATACCGGACGCATCGCTAACGTCGGTAAATGTGCCGTCATGATTGTTATGGTAGAGCTTGGTCTTCTGCCCTTTGTAGTTGCCGGGATTGCAGTAAGAACGGTAGCCGGGACGGCGTTCGCCACACCAAAGATTGGTCTTTGGTGTCCACTCGATGTAATTCGTTACCACCAAGTCGAGCCAGCCGTCCTTGTCGTAATCAAACCAGCCGGCGCTCGTAGACCACTGGCCTTCGTCGGCAACACCGGTTTTGGGAGTGACGTCGGTGAATGTCCCATCGCCATTGTTGTGATAAAGAATGGCGCGGCCGTAGCCGGTGACGTAAAGATCGGGATAGCCGTCATTATCGTAGTCGCCGACGGCAACGCCCTGGCCGTAGTGGCCTTCACCACCGACCCCAGCTTTTTCCGTGACGTCGGTAAAGGTTCCATCACCATTATTGTGGTAAAGCGCGGAACGCAGAGGACGCGGAGGCTTGTAAATGTCGGTGGCGGCCGATTGCACAAAGTAGAGATCCATGAGGCCGTCTTGATCATAATCAATCCAGCCGATGCCGGTGCCCATGGTTTCGAGGTAATACTTTTCTTCGGTTTGCGTGGAGTCCTGGCGAAACGTGATTCCGGCTGACGGGCGGACATCGGTATAACGGACTGTAATTCGCGTGTCCTGCGTTTTGGGAGCTTGCCCAGCGGAACTTCTTACTTCGATAGCGGCAACACTCATAACGCTGAGCGCTAGGATTGCGCCCCAGTTGCTTGCAGGTCTGTTAATCGTTTTGCTTTTCCGCATTCCCCGGATTACCGATGTGCGATCGCGGGCAGGAAGCTGACGCGAAAGCATGCCCATTGCAATAGCGCCATGGCCACAAACGCCGTTGCCGCTTTCGCAGGAGAGAAAAGAGACCTGAAGCCGACGAACATGACAATGCCAGTCAGGCTCGCGGCTCCGACGATGATCGTCATGGCAATCTCAACAGGTGAAAAATGCCCGCTGATAATGCGGACAATTCCGAGGAGATACAGCCAGATAATAACCATCAATGCCAGCCAGAACAGAAAGAAAGGCAGCGCAACCCAGCCTGTGGCGCGCGCGCGGCGAAATCCGAGGGCTACGCCAAACCACAGCGGCAGGGTCTGCACGATGTGGCGCACCACTAAATTGCTGGCTAGCCCGACACCCACAACCAAGGCAAGAATCACGACAAGGCCACAGAGCGCGATTGCAACTGGCCGCTGGCCTAAAGAGTGCTCATCCGGATTCATCGTGGTATTCGCTCTGGCATTCTATCGCCGGGTGTCGGGCTGCTCAACCGTGAGTTTCCATAGGTGCTCAGAGTGTCCGGTCAGCCAGCAACAGCGCCAGTTGAAGCAACTGCTGCCTCGCAACCATCGGCATAGGTTCGCGAAGCGAAGACGACGTCACCGGGGCTTTGGCCAACGCTTCTTCAATACGATTCACATCCAGGCCGCCAGCAGCGTTGCTGCCCTTGAAGCGATTCAGCACTTCGCGGGCTTTGGCGATTTCTCCGGTCTGATAATAAAAAACGCCCAGCGCGGAATAGCTCCCGGGCCATTCGGGCAAGAGTTCCACGGCACGCTCGAAGTTTTCCCCGGCTTGCGGAGTCTTTCCTTCCAGCGCCGAGACGATTCCCAAGCCCCAGAGGATTTTGCCGGAGCTTGGAATTCGCGCCAGACCTCTCCGCAGCGTCTCTTCCGCCGCACTGACCTTATTTTCGCGGAGTTCTACGAGAGTCAGCGACAGATAATACTGGTCATTGTCAGGATTGCGGCGGATGGCCTCCTGGAAAATCTCCTTGGCGCGAGCCGTGTCACCTAGATGCGCGTGGATATCGCCAAGCAGTGCCAGGTAAGCATCATCTTGCTGGCCCGCCGCAGAAACTTGCTGGGCGGATTCGAACGCTTGTGCATAGAGACCTTTGCGAAAGTAAGCATCAGTCAAATCAAATTTCACGTCGTCGGAATCCGGATTGGCGCGCAAAGCCGATTGGAAATGCTGAATGGCGTCATCATACAAACGGTAACGGGCAAGCAAAACGCCCAGGCCGGTTTGCGTGCGATAGTCACCCGAGCTGAGCTGATCAAGCTGCACGACTGTTTTTCGAGCATCTTCGAGTCTGCCCAGTTTCAGGTAAGTCTCGGCCAGAAGATAGAGGTCTTGAGGCTGATCAGGGTGTTTTTGAATTTGCTCGGTCAGTTCGATCAAATCCAATTGAGTCCGCGCCTGAGGCGAAAGGCTGGAGCGGTTATCGAGGTAGTCGAAAAGGTGTTGATACGGGTACGGGCCCGGCGAAGCGTCTTTCGAAAGAGTTTGAAAAACATCCAAATCCCTCTGAGCAGCCGCGAGCTGGTGAAGGCTCCTCTCCACCATGGCCAGCTTGTAATAGCCTGAAGCGGCGTTGCGGCTCACTTTCACATATCGTCGAAGCAGCTCCGCGGCCTCTTCTAATTTCTTGTTCGCCATGCGCAGATTCGCCAATTCCAAGAGTGCGTCGGAAAAATCGGGGTTCGAGAGGAGCGCCTGTTGAAATAATTCTTCGGCTCTCGCGTGATTTCCCTGGCGCTCCTCGATGTAGCCCATGTTGAACAAGCAGGAGGCGTTGCGCGGATCCTTCTTGAGCCCCTCCTGAAAGTACTTCCTGGCTTCATCAAAGCGCCCCAAGTGGCGATATGAGAGTCCCATGAAGGTGTAAGATCGCGGCGTGGGATCCAGTTGCATCAGTGTCTTAAACTCTTCGATGGCCCTTTCCGCCTTGCCGGACATGAAATAGCTCTCGCCCAACGCCGCGTGGAGATCGGCGCGCTGCGGCGAGATTTTTAGGCCTGATTCCAGGAGCGGGATCGCATCCTCAAAATAACTCTGCGACATGCTGATCCGCGCCAGGAGAAAGATAATGTCCGTATTCAGGGGAGCCAGCTTATGCGCGCGAACCAGCAAGTCCAGAGCATCAACTGCTCTCGTCTGATCCGCGTAAACTTGCGCCAACAGATAAAGCGTCTCGGGTGAATCCGGTTTCAATTTCAAGGCCCGATTCAGAGCCTGCTCAGCCTTCGTGTATTCACTGCCCCGAAGATAAGTCTGGCCAAGATTGAACAGAATCTCAAACGTTTCCGGCTGCAACGCAACGGCTTTTTCCAGTTCGAGTTGGGCTGCCTGGTATTGCCTTTCAGAAGCCAGCAACACGCCAAGCGTGAAATGCAGTTGTACGTCGTCTTTATTTTTGGCGGATAGCTCGGTTGCGGCTTTCAGACCTTCGGCGGTCCTGTGTGCCTGGAGGAAGGCGCGAATCAGGCTAAAGCGGGTTTGGACGTTCGGGGGGCGCACGCGCTGAAAGTGAATAATGGCTTCGGCGGGATGACCCCTGACCATCAGAACCAGACCCAAGTTATAGTTGCCATCGCGATTCGCAGGGTCGAGGCGTAAGACAGTCCTGAATTCTTTCTCGGCAAGGCCAGGTTTTTCTTCAGCAACGTACACGTTCCCGAGGTTGTTGTGAGTTCTGGCAGAGCTGGGCTCTAGTTTCAACGCATGCTGAAACGCTTCCAAGGCGGCGGCATAATCTCCTTGGTCGCTGCAGATAATCCCCAATAGATTGAAACCCTCCACGCTGGAGGGATTTCGCTGGAGCTCTTCCTGAATTCTCCCTTTGGCTTGTTCCGTCAAGCCTTGTCGGAGCAGCTCTTCCACTTCCGGAAAATGTGTTTGGATGTTCGCAGTTTGCGGGGCATTTTTCCTGGTTGAGGTAGATTGCTGCGCTTCGGATACTCCTGGGAAAAAGAAAATTACGGTCAGAGTGAGGATTCCGTTGAATCTAGGCTTTCTGCCAGTGAACCTGGATAAAAGCCGCATTGCAAGATTGAACTTCATCCTCCAGTATGCCTCCGCGAGCGCTCTGATCGCAGTCGTCGCAAGGTCACTGTAGCATCTCCAGTTCTTTCTGAGCCACCTTGTGCTGCGGTTGTTGTTGCAGTAGTGCGAGCAATACCTCTTTGGCCTTTTGTTTTTCCTCAAGAATCACATAAAGTCGCGCCAAATTAAGATAGGCCTGGTCAAAGTTTGGGGCGACGCGAATGCAGGTCTTGAAGCGGTCTTCAGCGTCGGAGTTGCGCCGTTCACGGACAAAAAGGACGCCCAGGTTGTTCAGCGCGTCGGGATAATTCGGCCGCAAGGTCACAGCGTTTTCCAGGTACCGAGCAGCCTTCTCGAGCTGGTTTTGCCGCGCGTAGAGCATTCCGAGGCTGTAGTTGACCTCCGGATCATCCGGCGTAATTTCCATCGCGCGGCTCAAAAGTTTCTCCGCCTCGTCGAAGTCACCCTGCCACCGATAAACGTTTCCAAGATTCGTAAGCGCGACGGCGTAGCTTGGCCTCAAGCTCAAAGACTGTTTGAAGTTGCGCACGGCCTCGTTGGTGTGGCCCTCCTGCGCGGCCAACATTCCCAGATTGTTCCAGGCCTCCGGATAGTCCGGACGGAGCTTCACGGTCTGCTCGAGGTATTGCCGCGCGCCGCGCAAATCGTTTCTTCGGAGATAGAGTGTTCCCAGATTGTAATAGGCCTCGGGATCTTCCGGCTTAGCCGCGATGACCTGCTTGAAGGACGCCGCCGCTTGCTCCAAATACCCCCGCTGGAACATCGCCACCCCGTAGGTAAAGTCGTTGCGCTGAAACGCGCCCTGGTAAAGCACTCCATTGAAAGGAAGCGCCCTCTGAATGCGCTCGGCTTGCGTGCGCGGAAATGATCTAAAATCTTCCAGCAGCCGGTCGGGATGCACCGGCCCTTGGTAAACCTTAACAATCCTGCCGTCCTTGTCGAGCAGGAAAGAAACCGGAATGGGCAGATCCCGTCGGCGGTCGAACAAGTAGCGGTAAATAATGTTGTAGATACCGGCGACTTCCGGGGTCGCGAGTACGTTGGGAAAGCTAAATGCTTGTTTCGCAGCAAATGTTCGCGCCGCCTGTCCATCGTCTGGATTATCGACGTTTATGCCAAGAACACTAAGGCCATTCGCGGCGAGAGCGGAATGATATTTCTGTAACAGCCGCAACTGTTCGCGGCAGGACGGCAAAGCCATCGCCCAAAAACTCAGAAGCAGCGCACCCCCTCGGAACGACCGCAGTTCCTGCATCTTGCCCGCGAGGTCGGGCAAGGTAAACTCCGGTGCGCTGAGGGGTTCGATGAGCCATGTTTCCACCGACGAAGGCAGAAGTTCTAGCTTCTGAGGTTCACCAGCTCGCGCATAAGAAACTGCCGAAATCCCGAAGAGCTTAGCCACAACTTTTTCTGAGCCTTCCTGAATTTCAATTCGATGGTTAACAGGCAAATGGTCGAAAGCCTGCGTCACACCGCTGGGCCAACGAATCGAGGCGCGTACCGTTTCTTGGATTTTTCCAACGCCAAAAAAAAGCTCCTTGCTGTGCTGCGATAGAAACCCGGAACCGGCCTGCAGGTACTTGGTCTGACGACGTCCCTCGGTTTCGACGGTTACTGCCGCACCGATCGCATCGCGATTACTCTCTTGTCCGCGCAAACGGAAGGCGATCGAGTTGCCGAGGCCCTCCATCGCGTTGCGCAAGATCCGAAGTTGCGGCGCGTTCCGGTTTTTCAGGACGACTTCCAAACGTCCGTCCTGATCCAGGTCGGCGAGCGCGAACGCTCGGCTGTCCTCAAGAAAATCCAGGCCCACTGCTCCTGAGACTTCCGAAAATGTGCCGTCGTGATTGTTCGAGTAGAAAACATTTCTCTCGTGCCCGCTCCAGGAGTTGTCCGACCGGATCAATTCATTGACGGCATTCCAACCCTCTTCGTAGCGCAACAACAGCGTTTGGCTCTGGGGCGATTTAGCCACCAACTGTCGCCAGAAAAAACTCGAAAGATCGTTCTTATCGCCTGTGGAATTCTCGAGACTCGAAATGTAGCCATTCGCGACGTAAAGGTCCGAGTAGCCGTCGTGATCGAAATCCCATACGTCCGAGCACCAGGCCCAGCGGCCCATCTCAACTCCGGCTTCGCTTCCAATATTCTCGAACTTGCCATTCCCTTGATTGCGATACAACGAATTGCCGCGTGCGTGCTGACGATAGAGTGCGCGGACGCTCTCCGGTGCGTTTTTATGAAACTGCTCTTGTTCAGAAACTCTCATGCCCGCGCCAGACCACATCGCAGCACTGTAAATATCCGGTTTCCCATCATTGTCGAAGTCGAACCAGGTAGCGCTCATCCCCGCTCCGACATCCTCGACGCCTGCTTCCGCGGAGACGGCTGTGAATTTTCCTCCGCCATTATTGCGGTAGAGGTTGCTTCGCCCGAAGTCGTTGGCCACATAGAGGTCCGGAAGACCATCATCGTTGTAGTCGCCCCAAGCGCACGCAAAGCTGTACCGGTCGTTATCCACATTCAGCCCGGCCGCCTCAGTCCGGTCCAGGAACGTAGCATTCCCTTCGTTGTGCAGCAGAAAGTTCGGCGGGCCATTGCGCGCGTCAAAATAAGGCATTGGATAGTGATATTGGTCGAGTCCCACATAATAGCTGTAGAGGCAGAAATAAATGTCGAGCCGTCCATCGCCGTCGTAGTCAGCGATGCCGGCATGTGTAAACGTCCCCTGTGGAGGCCGCACGAACTGGAAGGCATCGCGTTTGAGCGAATACTTTCCGTTCCCTTGGTTCAAGAAAAGCAGCGGTCCGCTCCCGCAGACGACCAGGAGATCCTGAAGCCCGTTGTTCTCGAAATCAGCGAACAGCGCGCAAGCCGTACTGTCCAACACTTCGACTCCGGCTTTTTCCGTTACATCCTCGAACGTGCCATCCCCGCGATTGCGATAGAGCCGGTTCGGAAGTCCCGCGGGCTGGCAGACATAGAGATCATCCAAGCCATCTCCGTCAAAATCTCCCACGGCCAAACCGTTGTTCCCATAGACATCGATCCCGCATGCACCGTCCAAGACCGTGCGCCAATAATCAACTCCGTGGAGCATCTGATTTCTGTACGATTCGGTATGGCCCAGAGCGTGAGAAGTAATGTCAATGAAAACCGGCTCGCGCGACCGGCTCAGCGTTTCCTCGGCCACCGTCCATCGAATAGCTCGCCATGCGCCGGATGCATCGCGCGTCCACTCGGTCTTCCAAATTCCGATACACTCTTGGCGCCCATTGTCCTTCCGTGTTCCGACCAGGTCATACCGAATGTCGACGTGCACTGTTAGTGGCGAACCGCTCATTTCCTTGATCCTGACGATTTCGAATTCAGCCGTCTCCACCCGCGACATCGCCGCGAGGTAGCTCTTCACCTCCTGAAGAAATCGCTCCCGGCCCGTTACCGCATTGGTCGAAAACCTTCTTCGATAGATCTCGATGTTGTTCCCCGTGCGCAAAGTTTTTTCTTGAGTCGGAATCAGCGAACTGAATTCAATCGACGGGTCCAGGAATTTCGCCACAACGGCGAGCCCTGGCGGTGAGGACTTGAGAGCTTCGGTCCATTCAGCAAGGTACGCTATGATTTCAAAAGCGTACTTTTCCGTGACGTACTCGTCGGACCCGGGTACAAGCCGCATCAAAACATCTTCCAGTGGAGACTTCGCGGGATAGTGCGGCGTCAGGCGAAAATCATCGAATGGAAAATTGGCCTTGCGATCGCCCGGCGGCTCGCGGCGTATTGATGGGAAGGAAATCCCGTGAATGGGAGCGGGAAGAAAAAGCAGAGGTGCCCACTGCATCCCTCTCAAGAAACTCCGGCGTGAGAAACCGCCTTTTTCGTCTCTGCGACGCGCCATTCTTAGGTGTCCGGGTAGCGATGCACCAACTTTTGCATGCTAGCACCCAGGCGAGACTGGTCCAAGTATTTAGGCAACTATTCAGAGGGAGCGGGTCCCGAAGAATCTCCCAGGATCAGTTCAGCGGGAATTTGATATTCCTTGCCTTGAGGATCAGCGGAGCGCGAGAGTTCATGAAGGGCGTCGGCCGCCATCTTCCCCAGCATGTCCCGGTGTACGTCCACCGTGGTGATGGAGGGATTGCTATATTCGGCCAGTCGGGTGTTGTCGAAGCCGGTTACAGAAACATCTTGCGGGACGCGGCAGCCGGCTTTCAGCAGGCCCTTGATGACTCCAACAGCGGTGAGATCGTTGACGGCTACTACCGCGGTGGGCCTCGGAGACAATTTTGCAATGGCCAGGCCCGCTGCCAATCCGCCTTCGAAGCGCAGGTCGCCCCGCATTATCGGCCCCAACTCGAGTCCCAAATCCTGCATGCACTTTTCATACGCTTGCAACCGGGCCAGGTTGGACTTAAGCCTGGGCCTCCCGGCGATGAAGGCGATTCGCCGGTGTCCATTGGAATGGAGATATTTGACGATCTGTTCGACTCCAGAGAAATAATCGATTCTCAAGTTGCTCATGTAACTGCGTACTGGCGCGAGGTCGAGGAAAGTAACAGCAATTCTTCTCCGCGCGAGTTCGTGGATCAATCGCAAGCTGATCTCAGAGGTCATCACCGCAACACCGCGGACGTTGTGCTCCATCATTCTCTCGGCGGCTTCTCTTGTTCTGCGAGGATCATAATTCGTATCGCTGAGGATGGCGTCGTAGCCAAGCTGGCGGGCGCGCACTTCGAAACTCTTGATGACTTCCGGGAAGAAGGGATTCTCGATGTCAGACACGATGATGCCGAGTGTCCGGCTGTCGCGCGAAGCGAGGTGCCGCGCATGCACGTTGGGAAAATATCCGAGACGCTTGACGGTCGAGAGTACCAGCAGGTGCGTGCGCCTGCCCACCTTGCCGGTCTTGTTCAGGACATTGGACACAGTGGCAGTGGAGACGCCTGCAGCCGTCGCGACATCGCGAATCGTTAGACCCATATTGGATTACTCAGCCGCTCGCAGGCGGTTCCGGCTTGTCTCCGGCATTCGAAGTAAGCCAACCACCGGGGAAGTATAGATGGAAAAAATTGCTTGACAAGATGCGTTGAACGGTGTATTGGGTGACACATTAGGTTAAGCGCTTAAGTGGTTTGCGGGCCCGATGAGTATCGTGTCATACATTCTTGCTGGCGCTCAAGGGTTTCAAGAAAAATATACATTGGTGCCGCGGAGCGGTAACTGCTCTCACTTCGCGTTCGATGGGTTGATAGGTCAAGCCGCGGTCCGCAGAAATTATTCGAGGAAGGCTCGGGGGACGTGTTTTTCGGTTCCCTACAATAGTCGAGGAGTTGGCTTGGAGTGCAAGCGCTTGCAAGAGTTGCTGCGCTTCGGTGACAAGAGACTGAGGAGGAACGGTTATGAATTGTAAGGCTATTTCATACGGGTTCCTGCGGGCATCCTTGACGATGACAGCCGTGCTGCTGCTTCTGTTCTTGAGCGCCCCGCCTATCCGTGCTCAAGTGGACACTGGCACCATCCTGGGGACCGTGACAGATGCCTCAGGGGCGCCGGTCAATGGCGCTAAAGTTACGCTCACAAACGAAGGCACTAGTGCGGCCCTCTCCACCAGCACAGGGCCCGACGGCAGTTACAAGTTCACGCCAGTCAAAGTCGGAAGTTACAAGCTCACGGCGTCCCTCCAAGGATTCCAGACCATGACGCAAACGAACATTCCGGTTAACGTGGGCGCCGACGTAGTGATCGATTTCGCTCTCAAGCCTGGCTCAGTGACCGAGATCGTGGAAGTATCCGCGGCTCCTCCTGTGCTCGAAACCCAAAGCGGTTCCGTCGGGCAGGTTGTTGATTCGCGCAGTGTCAATGATTTGCCCCTGAACGGGCGCAATTTTACGTTTCTGGCTCAGCTTGCTGCCGGTGTGAACACGCCTCAGGCTGACACGCGCGGCAATGCCGCTAGCGGCGCCTTCGCAGCCAATGGCAACCGGCCTGCCCAAAATAATTACTTGCTCGATGGGATTGACAACAATTCGGACACCGTGGACTTTCTCAACGGGACGAACTTCGTCGTACTCCCGCCGGTGGATGCGATTGAAGAATTCAAAGTCCAAACGACCGGATTTAGCGCCGAATACGGGCGCTCCGGGGCCGCCGTTCTGAACGCCACGATCAAATCGGGCACCAACGAACTGCACGGCGCCGTTTGGGAGTTTTTCCGCAATGACAAGCTCGACGCTGCAGATTTTTTTGAAAATGCTGGTGGAAGGCCAAAGGGTGAATTACGTCAGAACCAGTTTGGGGTTTCCGCCGGTGGACCGGTCGTAATTCCTAAGCTGTTTAACGGCAAAAACAAGGTCTTCTTCTTCGGCGACTACGAGGGATTCCGAAGAATCCAAGGAACGATTCTCACGGGCGCTGTTCCCACAGTAGCAGAGCGAAACTCCGGCTTCACAAACCTATCGGACCTCATTAACTTTCAGAGCGGAACGCAAAAAGACGCACTCGGTCGGACGGTCCCGACCGGAACCATCTTCGATCCTACCACCACGCGGCCGGTCACGGCGGGTGCGGTTGACTCCGTATCTGGATTGACCGCTGTGTCCAGCGGCTTCGTCCGTGACCCATTCAGGACCTCCTGCGGCCCAGGCACCTTAGTCTTTACCGCAGCTTGCGGCCTGAACCAGATTCCCGCCGGACGGTTAGATCCGAACGCTATTGCCCTCTTGAAACTCTATCCCTTGCCGACAAGCGCCGGGATTTCCAGTAATTTCGCCAATTCACCGAAGCTCAATGAACATCGCAACGCGTTTGACTCGCGGATGGACATCATCTTTGGCCAAAATGACAGTCTGTTTTTCCGCTTTAGTTTTGTTGACGACCCCCAACTTATTCCAGGCATCTTTGGTGGGATTGCGGACGGCGGTGGCTTCCAGCAAGGAACGCAAACGGCGAACGCGCAGCAAAGCGCCCTCGGCTATACCCATACGTTTTCGCCCTCCCTGGTGAACGTAGCTCGCGCCGGCTTGAATTACCTTCACACCTCGCGCTATTCGCCGGAGGCCAGTAACTTAACGAACATCCCAGCGACGTACGGCATTCTGGGCGTCCCGCAGCAGTCTCTGAATGGCGGACTTCCCGCTTTCGGAATCAACGGTTTGCAGACACTGGGCAGCAATGCCTTCCTGCCCTCGGACGAAGTCACCTCAACGATCCAACTCACCGACGACGTCACCAAGATCTACGGCAAACATACTTTCAAAATGGGAATCGAGTATCAACACGTTAAATTCTCGACGCTTCAACCCCCTTGGTCGCGTGGAGAATTCGATTTCAACGGCAACTACACCGACATCCCCAACAACTCGAATAGCAACACCGGTATCGCGAATTTCCTGCTAACCCCGGCTGCCGCTGCGAATGGCGGCACAGTTGGATTCCTCGGTGGCCCGACTCAGATCTTCCTCTCAAATATCTCTCTTACCGATAACGGCAAGAACTACTACGGCGTGTATGGCAACGACGACATCAAGCTCACTCGCAAGCTCACCGTCAACCTCGGTCTGCGCTGGGACTTCTTTGGGCTGGTCTATGAGCACCATGGAAATCAGGCTAACTTCATTCCGTCGGGCGGTCCGCTCAACGGTCCAACTTACTTAATGCCGGGGGGGAAGAACTCCTGCAACAACACTTTCGTCTCTGTAAGCTTTACCACTTTGCTTGCTCAAGACGGCATCAAGTGCCTCGCTACCGATGCTTATGGCGGGGGGCTTGGCAATTCTCAGAAGAACAATTTTGCGCCTAGGGTGGGCTTCGCCTATCAAGTTAACCCCAAGTTGGTGGTGCGCGGCGGATTCGGCATGTTCTACAACGGCTTTGAAAACCGCGGTTTTTCGCCCAACATCGGCGAGAACTATCCCTTCCAGTTCAATTTCTCTTACGGAGACAGCAGTAGTGGAACGGCCACAATTCCCTCTCAAATCCCCACCAACTATGTGGGCTGTCCCGCTACTGCCGCCACGGGTAACACTCCGACCTTTGAGTCCGGCTTTTCATGCAACCCACTCAGTCCACTGCAGGTTCTCGCACCCGGGTTGTCGTTACGTGGAATCCAATACAACTACCAGACTCCTTACTCCATGAGCGGCAATCTCTCCCTGCAGTATCAACTGACTCACTCGATGTCCGTTCAAGCAGCCTACGTGACGTCGCTGGCGCGGCATTTGGAGTCGTTTCCGGGTTCCAACAACGTCACCCAAATCTTGCCTGCGAGCTTGCCAGCCGGCGAGAAGACGTCACAATTCCTGCCGTTTCAGGATTTTAGCCGAGGGGCAAGCTACGCGGCCACCGAGGGCAGTAGTGCTTACCACGGACTGCAAACAAAGGTCGAAAAGCAATTTGCGGGCGGCTTGAACTTCCTGGCCACCTACACATGGTCGAAGACACTATCGGACGCCGGCGATTTGCTGAACGGCGGAAGCCTCAGAGGGTATCGGGCTCCCGACGTTCCGGGTGTGGGGATTCAGCACGATCGCGGACTTGCTTCGTTCGATATCCGCAACGTCTTCCACTTGAGCGGCGGCTATCAACTCCCGTTCGGCAAAGGCAAGAAGTTCATGTCCAGCGCTACCGGTGCTGCGGACAAACTTGCCGGTGGCTGGAGCGTTCAGTGGATCACCACTCTTCAAGGGGGCCAGCCGATCACGCTTGGCTGCCCCAACGGCACCACAACCGGGACAAACTGCTATGACCTGCTTGTGCCCGGTCAACCCTTGGATCTCGGCCTGCACACAGACGCAAAGGGGAAGCTTAGCTGGTTTGGAAACCCCGGCGCCTTCACTCAACCACCGAAGTGTACACAGGCCGCGATTGGAGCTCCGCTCGTCAATTGTGGCATTTCTGCGCTGGGTGGTGGTCCGGCTCAGGTTCCCGGACCGGGCTTCCACCGACTGGACTTCTCCGTCTTCAAAGACATCCCCGTTAACGAGCGCGTGCGCTTCCAGTTCCGGACGGAAATCTTCAACATCGCCAACCACCCCAACTTTAACGCTCCCGGCTTCGGCGGCAACGGTGTTGTCGCCATCTCCGGATCCACCAATTTCAGCAATTCCAATTTCGGTGAAATTGGCTCCACCCGCGACGCTCCCTATGACTCGCGGCAGATACAGTTCGCTTTGAAGCTTTACTACTAGGCCCAAGTGACACCTTGCAGAGAAGGGCGTCCTGACCAGGTCGGGGCGCCTTCTTTGTTTTTACGCGGGCTTTAGCGGAATCCCCTGCTCCCGGGCATCTCAGCGCAGTGGTAATCTACAAAGACTGTGAACATGAAAAGCCAGTTGATGTGGATTGCTTTCCTGGTGCCACTGGCGGTCATTGCAGCAGTCGGAGCGGTTGCACAGCAGAAACGCGATCTGGAACGCGACTTTCAAGCTGCTTCCGCTCAATACGACTCGGGCAGGTACGCCGAAGCCGCCGCAAAACTGGAGAATTTGGTGCGCGAAGCTCCTGAAAGTTTCGAAGTCCATGAACTCCTGGGATTGGTCTATTCAGCGCAGTCGCAGGACGCCAGAGCTACGCAACACCTGCAGAAGGCGGTTCGGCTCAAGCCGAACTCGGCGCCCGCCAGAACCAACCTTGCCGCCAATCTCGCGCGTCTGGGAAAGCTCGATCTCGCCACCGAGCAGTTCAAGAAAGCCGTCGAACTCGACCCGCGCAACTTCGACACCAACCACAACCTCGGCGAAGCCTACATTCGCTCCGCCAAAATCGCCGCCGCCGCCCCCTTTCTCGAAAAGGCCCAGCAAATCAATCCCTCCTCCTACGATAACGGCTACGACTTGTCTCTGGCTTACCTTCAAATCGGTCGGCCCGCGGACGCCCGGCAACTGATTCAACATCTCTTAAAACAAAAGAACACCGCGGAATTGCACAACCTCCTTGGCGAAGTGGAAGAACAAGACGGCAAGTTCGTTGTTGCTGAAAACGAATACGAGACCGCCGCGCACATGGATCCCAGCGAGAGCAACCTCTTTGATTGGGGCAGCGAACTCCTTCTCCATCGCACCCTCGGACCCGCCATAGAAGTCTTCCAGCAAGCCTCCTTGCGTTATTCCGCGTCACAGCGCCTGATGGTCGGCCTCGGCATGGCTCTCTACGCGCGCGGCAACTATGACGATGCCGTCAAATCCCTGTTGCGCGCGGCCGATCTCAATCCGGCCGATCCCGGCTGCTACTCTTTTCTCTCCAGGGCCTATGACAGCTCCCCCAGCCAAGCTGAAGACGTCATTCAACGTTTTCGCCGCTTCGCTGAGCTTCAGCCGAACAATGCGCGCGCTCTCTACTACTACGCAATGAGTTTATGGAAGGGCAAGCGCGCCCAGGATCCGAGCTTGGATCTCCGTCAAATCGAATCCCTGCTGAGCAAATCGTTGGCACTCGATCCCAAGCTCGAGGAAGCTCACCTGCAGCTCGGCAATCTCTACTCCGAGCAGAATAATTATGCCCAAGCCATCCCGCAGTATGTCCGGGCCCTTGAGCTCAATTCCGATCTTGCCGACGCGTACTACCGTCTCGGCCAGGCTTACGTTCGCACCGGTGAAAATAACCGCGCCCAGCAGCAATTTCAGGTTTATCAGCGCCTCCGCGAACAACACCTGGCCGATCTCGACAAGCAACGCGCGGAAATTCGGCAGTTTGTTTATTCGGCCAAGGATTCCCCTGCTGCGAAACCGTGATTCACTCCGGTCTTCGCTCGGGGGCATGAAAAAGAGTTTGGCGCGTCTGACGGATGTCTTGACACCGATTCTGCCGCGTCGTAGTTTCTACGGAAAGTGTTCCAATGGAATGAATTTTCATTCTTCATCGCGAAGCGCAATGGACCGGGCCCGCCTGGCCGCCGCTAACACATCCACCCCTTTAGAACTCGCGCGCCATCTCGCCTGGACCCGCCGCGAATTCTTGCGTAGCGCAGCAGGACTGGCCCTGGGCAGCTGCCTGCTGCCCTCCAGTCTGATCGCTCGAACGGGCATCCCTTCGAGCCAGCGAAAAGTGATCGTCATTACCTTCGGCGGCGGCGCGCGCGACCAGGAGACTTTCGCTCCCGAAGGACAGGAAAACATTCCGCACCTCATGGGCGAACTCATCCCGCAGTCTACCTTTTTCACGCAAGTGGTCAATCGCGGAATCCTGGGTCACTACGTCGCAACCGCCAGCCTGGCAACCGGTGTCTACGAAACGATCAACAATTTTGCTTCTCTTCCGCCTGAACATCCGACCGTCTTCGAATATTTCCGCAAGGACTTGAAGCGCCCCGCCTCCGATGCCTGGGTCGTGGCTCCCAGCAACGGGTTCAATCGCATTGGAGAAAGCAGCCACCGTTCCTACGGCCCGGGATTGGGCGCGAAAGTAATTCTGCCGAAGCATCTTCTGACGGCTGCAACTTCCGGCGGCGGCCCGGACTACGAACATTTGCTCCGTGATAACTATGAGACACCTTTCTACACTCCGGAACTCGGCGGCAGCGAGTTTGAATTGCAACAATTGGGAATGATGCTGAAGCTCTCGGTCGACGACTTCAAAGCGCATGCGCTCACCTTGTCCAGCCCCGACGAACTCTCCGTCTATATCGTCCGTCAGCTCATGCGGCAGCAGGCCCCGAGCCTTCTCTGGATCACCATGCACGATATCGATATCGCCCATGCCGGCGCCTATTCCCTTTACATTGACGGCATTCGCCGCACCGACCGTCTCTGCGCAGATATCTGGAAAGTTATTCAGAGCGAGCCGGAATACGCCGGCAAGACAACGCTGTTCATTCTTCCCGACTTCGGGCGTGACTCCGACGACGATTCCGGCGGCAACGGATTCCAGCACCATCGCACCGGCGATGCGCTCTCCCGCACTACCTGGATGATGGCGCTGGGCGCCGGCGTCAAAGAGGGCGTGGTTTTTGACCGCCCGATGGAATCGACCGACCTCGTTCCAACTCTCGGCTCCATGCTGGGGTTTTCTGCGCCGCTCGCGCAAGGCAAGCCGATACCGGAACTCTTGTAAAATTCTATGCTTCCATCCGACCTCAAACCGGAACAGTTCAACGGCTATCCGCCAGAAGCAAGGAAACTGGTCATCGGCTGCGTCGCCGCATTGCAACGCCTGCCGCTGAGCTTCCTGCCAAATCTGTTGCGAGAAGTTATCGAATACGATTTCAAGTTTCCCGCTGAGCGCACCGCCCTGGAAAAAGAACTCGCAAACCTGAACTCTCTGTCGTCCGAACAAATCAAGGACTGGCTGCAAGGCTTCGCGCGAATCCGCCTTTCCTCCCAGCTTGAGAATTCCGATTGGGTCAATGCACCTGGACAGTTTGTGGAACAACTCTCTTCTCATCTCTGGACCACTCACCAACTCGACACCTTTCGAATCGCCGCGGTCGCCTACGCTGATCGTTTGCGCGCGGTTGTGCCGGTGGAGCCGCCTCCCGCGCCGCGCCTCGGAATCACCGTCATCGGCCAGGGAGTCACCGTCCATGACGAGCCCCTCTTTCGCAAACTCCGCTCGCACGGCGCATATTTCAGCGGTGTCAAGCCGGAGAACGGACTCGAGCTTTTGCTGAACGTGGTCGCCGTCCGTGCCAAGGCGCATCCGCTTCCCTACGCTCACTGGTACATCGATGGCGGCCAAGCAGCAGCTCACGACCCCGCTCTTATTTGCGTCTCCTACCACGCGCTCGAACCCGTCCGCGCCGCTTTGTCCGCCAAAATTCGCGCGGAAATCCAACGCCCCGGCATGGGACCGGAAGCTCTACGCACGCATCTCGCGCAACTTCGCCCCGCGGATCTCGGCCTGGGCAAAGCTGGCAACGCCGTGCTGGATCGCTTCCAGGTCAAAATGCTCACCGAAGGGTCCGGTACGCAGATTTTCAGCACCACCTTTGCGCAATGGACCGCTCGCGAAGCCCTGCGGCGCGCCCAGCCGCTCACCTTGCTGGTTCGCTTCGCCCCACGCCAGCGCCAGAAGCCCATGAACGAGATGCTCTCCGCCAGCCGCCAAGTTGCGGAGCTTGATCCTCTCGGCTCCTTGATGGATGCGGACATGGGCGCCTACTACAACTGGTTGAACCTCCAGCGCCTCACCGGAGCCGATCAATCTTCGTTCCTGGTCTGGTTTGAAGGCCACAACGAAGCTGTCGCCATCGGACCTTCCTTGCCGCGCGGCACCGTATCCAACGCCGCCGCCAGCTTGGAGCAGCTCTTAAGCTGGGCGAGCTAGCGGCGCCAAAACAACGCTAGGCTCGCGAGGTCAAGCGCTTTACAAAATCCTGCCCAAAACGTACATTGGCGCGGCGTGCCCGTGGGGCAAGGGAATTGCATCACTTCTATCGAAGAGGAGTCCGCCTTATGAGTATTCGAACGCAAAATTCTCTTCCCCTGCTGATTCTGCTCGCCACCATGCTGACCATTGCCGCTTCGGCCTCCGCTCAATCGAGCTTCGATCTGCGCTCTCCCGACAACCGCATCGAGATCCGAATTCGCACCGTTCCAGTCGTCCGCTACGACGTGCTCCTAAAGGGCCGCGCCTTGCTCCAGGATTGCACTCTTTCTCTCGACGTTGACCATAAGACTCTGGGCGTGGACCCGAAGGTCCGCACCGCAAAAAAACATAGCTACGACCAGACCTTGGAGCCCGCCGTCCATCAAAAGTTCGCAAAAATTCGAGAGAACCACAATGAAGTACGGATCGAAATGGAAGGCGGCTACGCCGTCGTCTTTCGCGCCTACAACGAAGGCGCAGCCTACCGGTTTGAAACGTCCCTTCCTCAGCAGCAGGTTAAAGTCTACGGCGAAGAAGTGAAATTCAATTTCCCGGGAGACGCCACCGTCTTTTATCCGCAGGAAGACAGCATGTTTTCCCATAACGAACGAAAATATGTTCCCCAGCGTCTGAAGGAAATCGATCCGGCTTTCATCGCAACCATGCCCGCGGTTGTGGATGCCGGCGAAGGCGCCAAACTCGCGATTGCCGAATCCGATGTGGAGGATTATCCCGGGATGTGGCTGCACGGTACCAACGGCCCTGCACTTGTCGGAACATTTCCTCATTACCCGCTGAAAGAAAAATTGGAGAAAGACCGAGACTTCCGCGTCGTTGAATCCGCCGACTACATTGCCGCAACTTCGGGCACGCGCACTTTTCCCTGGCGCCTCGTGGGCATCACTGAGAAAGACGGCGACCTGCTGACCAACCAGCTCGTGTGGCTTTTGGCGAAGCCCTCGCAATTGCAGGACACTTCGTGGATCAAGCCGGGAAAAGTCGCGTGGGACTGGTGGAACTTCAACAACATTTACGGTGTGGATTTCAAGGCTGGAATTAACACCCAGACATACAAGTATTACATTGACTTCGCCGCGAAATATGGCCTCCAGTACATCATTTTGGATGAAGGCTGGTACAAGCTTGGAAATGTCCTGGAAGTCGTTCCGGAAATAAATATGGAGGAATTGACTGCGTACGCGAAAGAGAAAAACGTGGGTGTCATCCTTTGGGTCATTTGGAAATCGCTCGACGATCAGCTGATTCCCGCGCTCGATCAATACGCGAAGTGGGGCATCAAAGGAATCAAGGTCGATTTCATGCAGCGTGACGACCAGAAACTGATCAATTTCTACTATAAGGTGTGCAACGAAACCGCGAAGCGTAAGATGCTCGTCGATTTTCACGGCGGGCAGAAACAAGTCACCATGACCCGCACGTGGCCCAACATGATCAGCGGCGAAGGCGTCCGCGGAATGGAGTGGAGCAAGTGGAGCGCGGACTCCGAACCGAAACACAACGTCACGCTTCCATTCACGAGAATGTTCCTTGGTCCCCTGGATTACACTCCAGGCGCGATGCGCAACGCGACCAGGACCACTTTTGCTCCAATCCACCAGCAGCCGATGGCGCTGGGCACGCGCTGCCACCAGCTTGCCATGTACGTGGTCTTCGAAAGCCCCTTGCAGATGCTCTCGGACAGCCCATCAAATTATTTGCGCGAGCCGGAAGCGATGGAGTTTCTCGGTCCCGTTCCCTCCGTTTGGGATGACACCAAAGTCCTTGACGGCCGCATCGCCGAATATGTCTTAGTGGCCCGCAAAAACGGTAACGACTGGTACGTGGGCGCGATGACGGATTGGACGACGCGCGAACTGGAAGTTGATTTTTCCTTTCTGCCTGAGGGCAAATTTTCAATGGAAGCCTATCAGGACGGTGTGAATGCCGACCGGATAGCCTCCGACTACAAAAAAATAAAGGCGCAGGTCGACAAGTCTATAAAACTAAGAATCAAATTGGCGCCGGGCGGTGGATGGGCCGCACGCATCCATCCGTAACTAATTGCGAATCATCGAGTACCGAGTTCCCCAAGGGGCGACACCTCCACCCCGACGTGTTTTTGTAAATCCAGATCCTGAAGGAGATACAGACGCGGTTTGTGTACCATAGAGTTAAAATATCGAAAAGCTTGGTCTAAAGCGGTTGGAATTCGAAGAGCTCCAGAAGTGGGAACAAGTTTGGGAACAAAACCCTGCCAAACACCCCCATAAATCGTGCTACACGACGCAAGAAAATGCTAGTAAAGCCAACTACTTAGCGTTTCTGGATTTAACAGCGGGTTGGAGGTTCGAGTCCTCCCCGGTTCACCAAACTCTCCGTTTTGTTCTTTCTCTCCAGAAACTCGATTTTAAGTCCTTTGGAATCAGTAGACCTCGGGATCGAGTTTCTGGCTCATACAACCACCCCGAAGGGGTGGCCGGTGCTTTTCAACTAACCCCTGCCGTCCCTCAAGTCCCTCCCCTGCGGGGGAACAGAAGGGAACAATAAGGCCGCGACGTTCGCTACCGCCCGTCGTCTTGAGTCTGGCACCGAGTGAGTGTAGACGCGGAGCGTGGAAACGCTACGCCGCCCCGATGTGTCTCCTGAATGGCGTCCTCACCGCTGTTGGGCATTACGACCGGCCGCGTAGCATGGAACTGCTGAAAAAAAGCTGCCGAGGAACAGCGCACGGGCTTCCGCTGGTTTCGCGAGTAGCTCTGGAGTTGGGAGGAAGAAGGGCGGCGCAGCTGTCTAAGCCTTAGAGCTCCGCTCCCGTCAAAAATTCCCTCTGGACCTGCAACATTTCAGACCTGCAAATAGTATTATGTGGCCGAGGTTCTACTTTGGACCAGCCAACGCAGGCAGGATGCAAAATTGTAGGCCTCCTGCCGACGAAAAGAACTTTTCGTGCGCTTGTCCTTGGTATAGCTATTTTCGGGATTTACCCAGGTGCTTTCCGGGCACCGAAAACACAATCGCGGCAGTCTGAGAATGCGCTTCAAGTGTTTTCATTGCCCTCGGCGACGTTGCAGGAGTTACGAGGCGAGATCGCATCGGGGAGACTGAAAAACCCGGCGCTCGAGCAACTGCGGAAGGATGCGGATGCAGCGCTTATACAAAAGAGTCTGTCCGTGGTAGACAAATCCATAGATCCGCCTAGCGGGGATAAGCACGACTATATGAGCCTCGCGCCGTACTGGTGGCCAGACTCGAGCAAGCCGAAAGGATTGCCATATATCCGCCGCGATGGGCAGGTAAATCCGCAAATTGAGCAGGTTCAAGACCACAAGAACATGGACCGAGTGATCTCGGCTACCTACGCGCTTGCGTTCGCCTATTACTTTTTCGACGAAGAGGCCTATGCTGCACATGCGACCGAGTTATTGCGCACATGGTTTCTGAACCCTGAGACTCGGATGAAACCGAATTTGGAGTTCGCGCAAGGCGTTGGTGGAATCAACACGGGGCGTGGCACCGGGTTGATCGAAACCCGTGACATTTACCGGCTCGTTGATGCCATTGGATTGCTGCGTGGGTCGAAATCGTGGGCCGCAGCGGATCAGAAAGGAATGGAAGAGTGGTGCGCAAAGTTCCTTGACTGGATGATGCATTCGCAGAACGGAAAGGATGAAGCCGCCGCGAAAAACAACCACGGAAGTTACTACGACGTGCAAATCGCATCTCTTGCTCTGTTCGTCCGCAAGCCGGATATCGCGCGAAAGATTCTTCAGTCGGCCGGCGAGAAGCGGATTGCCATACAGATCGAACCCGATGGCCGGCAACCATTGGAACTGCAGAGGACCAAGGCCTTGGGTTACAGCACGATGAATCTTGTGGGTCTTTTCGAATTGGGACTACTTGGAGAAAACGTGGGAGTGGACCTCTGGAATTTTCGAACGACGGATGGCCGTAGCATTCGCAAGGCTCTTGATTATCTCGTTCCGTTTGTGACAGGCGATCAGAAATGGCCTTATCAGCAAATTATAGAATTCAAAGCCGCTGAAATCTCTCCGGCGCTGGCGATCGCGGCGGTGAAATATAAGGATCGCCGTTATCAAGATCTCGCTGTGAAGCTAGACCCTGACGTTCTCCGCCGAATCGACGTCTTCCCTTTTTGCTGGCCAGTCTCGCAATGAGATCGGAACGCAATGGCCTGAGTGAGCTAATTATGGCCAGCCCGGAGATCAGAAGCAGCATCACGCAAACGGCCTCTACTGCGGGCGCGCGGAGAAGGCACCTGGATTGACTGGATTGCGAGGATGGCATCAGGTCCCCAAGTGGGTCGGTTCACCCAAAACCGCATCTTCGCAAAAAGTCTAACTCACGCGATCAAATGTTGCGCTGACGAGAGGCGCGTTGCTCACGCCTCCAACCGCATTGGTAGTGTCGATTCCTGCTCGTGCGCTGGTACAATCTTGGCGTCGTGCATAGGCCGAGACGATTGGCCAGGGTCACACGTCAAACACTAGAGACGGGGGATTGCCAGCCACTGTGCAACGGAGAATAGACCGAAAAAGCTGTTTTCGGCGAGGAGTAGGCTACCTCGTCCCGTCCGTGGTGTTGGCTACGGTATTAACTGGCGGGTGTTCGAAGACCCATACGACTAGCGTTTTGGGGGATGCGGCGCACCCTACTCCCGTTCGCTTCTACACCGTTGCCGAGGAGACGGCGCGGAGGCGCATCCAGGCGGTGGGATCGCTCTACGCGTTTGAAGAGAGCACGCTGAGTTCGCAAGTCGAAGGCCGCGTGGCCGAAGTGCTTGCCGATGTCGGCGACAATGTCAAAGCAGGCCAGGCGCTCATTGCACTCGACCCGCAAGAATTGCAATTTGAAGTGGACCGCCAGCGTGGCTTTGTAACACAGGTCCGCGCGCAACTAGGCATCGGCCCGAACGATCCTCCGCCGAGTGATCCAAAAAAAATTGCCTCCGTGCAACGCGCGGAAGCGGACCTGTTTGACGCCGATCACAAATACAGCCGCGCGCAGCAAATGTACAAAGACAATCTTATCTCGCAGCAGCAGCTCGATGAAGCGGCCAGCCGCTTCCAGAGCACCAAGGCGACTTACACCGTTGCGCTCCAGGAAGTCGACCGGCTGAAGGCGCTGCTGATTTCCAGCGAAGCCAGCGAGAGGCTGTCCGAAAAAAAACTTGCTGACGCAGCCATTCGCGCGCCATTTCCCGGCGCCATCAAAGCGCGGAACGTGCATCCCGGTGAATATGTGAAGGTGCAGAGTCCGGTGATGGTGCTGGTTCGAACGGACCACTTGCGTGCGCGTCTGGCTGTGCCGGAACGGTGGGCAGGTTGGGTGCGGGACGGTGCCACTGTCGATCTGCACGTGGAAGCGTTTCCCGGCGAAACTTTTCAAGGAAGAATTTCGCGCATCAATCCCGCGGTGGAACAAGATTCGCGCACTTTTGAAGCGGAAGCTCTCCTTGCGAATCTGGATGGGAGGCTGAAACCCGGCTTCTTTCTACAAGCGTCCATTCCCAGCGAGAAAGAAGACAAAACCATCTTTCTTCCCGAACGAGCCGTGAATTATCGCTATGGCGTCTACAAAGTTTTTCTGCTGAACGGCAATCGCGTCTCGGAGCATCAGATTCGCCCCGCGGGCCAGACTGAAGACGAACATGGACGGCGTTTTGAAGTTGCCGAAGGGCTGAAGCCGGGCGACAAAGTGGCGGTGGCCATTTCCGGTGATTTGCGCGATGGCTCCATCGTTCGAGAACAACCCGAAGGGACTGCACCGGCTGCCAAGTAATCCCAGCGTGAAAAGTAAACGTATCCGTCTTGCATAGATGAACTGATGAACCGATGAAGCTCGCCGAAACCTGCGTAAAGTATCCCGTCTTCACGGTGATGCTGATTGCGTTTCTCGTGACGCTGGGCGTGTTTTCCTACCGGGGTCTGGCCGTCGACCTTTTTCCCAAAGCCGACCCCGCAACAGTAAATGTGGAAGTCCGGCTGCCTGGTGCGACTCCCGAAGAGGTGGTCACAGGTGTGGTCCTGCCTCTCGAAGATGCCATCTCTTCTGTAAGCGGCATTGACGAAATCACCGTCTATTCCTTCGAAGGCTTTGCCGATATTACCTGCACGTTTGTCCTTGAGCGCGACATTGAAGGCGCGGCGCAGGACATCCGTGAAAAGGTTGCCGGAGCCATTGACCGGCTGCCGCGCGACACTCTTCCTCCTATCATCACCAAGCTGGACCCGCAGTCTGATCCCATCATGACGCTTCTCATCAGCGGCCCTATGAGCCGCCGCGAGCTGACCGAAATTGCCGACAAGCAGGTGCGTCGCGCCATTCAAGCCGTGGATGGAGTGGGCAGCGTTGATCTTAATGGAGGGCAGGGCCGCCAAATCCGAGTTTTGCTGGACGCGCAAAAGCTTACCTCCCACAACTTTACGGTCCTCGATGTTCGTTCGGCGCTGCAGCGCGAGAACATTGAAGCCCCGGGCGGCCGCATGATCACTGGTCCCCAGGAGCTGGGGCTTCGCACGCTGGGGCGAGTTACGTCCGCGGAACAATTCGGCGAAATCGTGATCGGGACGCGCGGCGGCACGCCGGTGCGCGTCCGCGATGTGGCGCAAGTCGAAGATGGCGCACAGGAACTGCGAACCTGGTCGGCCCTCTTTCGAAAGGGAACTGCGGCACAAGACGTCGTCGCCATTCAGGTCCTGCGCCAATCGGGCGCCAACACTGTGCGCGTAGCAAACGACGTCAGAAGCAAGCTTGAGGAATTGCACACCCAGTTGCCGCCCGGCGTGCAACTTCAAGTGGTCCACGATATCTCCGACTTCATCAAGGCGTCAGTGCATTCGCTGATTGAGCACCTGATTTTTGGCAGCATTCTGGCAAGCATGGTTGTCTGGCTCTTTATTCGAAATTGGCGCGCTGTGCTGATTGCGGCCGTGGCCATTCCCGCTTCCATCATTGCGACTTTTACGTTGATGCGGGGCATGGACTTTTCATTGAACAACATAACGCTCCTGGCGTTGACGCTGGCCGTTGGAATCGTCATCGACGACGCCATCATTGTTCTGGAAAACATTTTTCGATTCATGGAAGAGAAGGGAAGGGATCGCGTTCGCGCGTCGATCGAGGCCACCAAGGAGATTGGGTTGGCGGTGATGGCCACGACTCTCTCGCTGGTGATTATCTTCCTGCCGATCGCGTTCATGACCGGTTATGCGCGCAAGTACGTGAATTCTTTCGGATGGACCATGGCAATGGCTATCCTCGTCTCGCTGCTCGTGGCCTTCACGCTGACGCCGATGATGAGTTCGCGTTTCCTCAAATTGGGCAGTGCAGGAAAGAAAGCGCACTCCGGAGGGTTCCTGCACTCGGTGGAGGTGCTCTACCTGAGGATGTTGCACTGGTCTCTCGCGCACCGGCGCGCCATCCTTCTGATTTGCCTCGCGACTTTCCTCTCCACGTTCGGTTTCTACCACTTGGTGGGACGCGACTGGATTCCCGCCGATGACCAATCCGAACTAATCAGTTCGTACACGCTTCCTGAAGGCACTTCGCTCGAGAAGACCACCAAGCTCGCCCAGGAGATTGCCGTGCACGTGATTGCCCTGCCGGAAGTGGCCCTCGTCCAATCGTTTACGCACGGGCCCACGAATCACGCGCACTTTTTCATCGTGCTGGTGCCGCGCAGCGAGCGAAGCCGCAGCCACACGCAGATGGCCACTGCCGTTCGCGGAATTCTTTCCACTTACCGGAACATGACCTACAACGTGCGCTTGCCTTCGGTACTTGGCGGCGAAATCTATTTTCCTATCGCCGCGGTAATCCGCGGCCCCGAGCTCACGCAACTGGCAGAAATCAGCAAGAAGGCAGCCGGCCGCATGATGAATTATCCGGAACTTGTAGACGTCAATCCCAGTCTGAACCTCAACACCCCAGAACTTCAGGTGAAAGTGGACCGGCAGCGAGCCGCAGATATCGGCGTGCGCATGACCGACGTGAGCGATGCCGTCAGATTGTTTTATTGCGGCGAAGACGAGATTACGCGATTCAAGGAAGGCTCGGAACAGTATCCTGTTACGATGCAGTTGCTGCCGGAGCAGCGGGATAATCCCGATGTCCTCGCGCGCATGATGGTGCCCTCGACGAAACTGGGGCAGGTGCGTCTCGAAAATGTCGCCACCATCGGGCGCGGCGCCGGGCCCGCAAGCCTCCAGCGCTACAACCGTGAATTTCAAGTCAGTGTCTATGCCAACGTTGCTTCAGGCTATCCGCTCGATTTGGCCGCGGCACATACCGTGCAGTCCATCAAGGAAGTCGGACTGCCGGCCGGGTATTCGTATCTCTTTTCCGGACAAGTGAAAGTCTTGGAAGAAACCACGTGGAATCTTTTGCTGGCGATGCTGTTGGCATCTATTTTCATGTACATGGTCCTTGCGGCACAGTTTGAGAGCTTCACTTATCCGTTCATCATCATGCTGACGCTGCCGCTCAGCGTGCCTTTCGCGCTTTTCTCGTTGTGGATTACGGGACGCGCACTCAGCCTGTGGAGCGCTCTGGGAATGTTTCTGCTGCTCGGCATTGTGAAAAAGAACGGCATCCTGCAAGTGGATTACACGAACCGGCTGCGCGCCGAAGGGATGCTTGTGCGCGATGCGATCATTGAAGCGAATCGGGTTCGCCTCCGGCCCATCCTGATGACTACGCTTTCCATCATCGCCGGATTGATTCCCGTAGCGATCGGCATTGGCGCGGGTTCGGAGCAGCGCGCCTCGATAGCGGTAACGATTATTGGAGGGCAGACGCTTTGTTTGTTGCTGACCTTGCTGGTCGTGCCAGTAGCGTATTCCTACCTTGCGGAGTTCGAGTCCGTGCCTTGGACTGATTGGGCCGCGCGCCTCCTTGGCCGCGCCCGCAGCTCCGTGCGCCCCTCCGACAACGACTGAGCTGAACTTCTTCCAAGCAAA
>WNFT01000260.1_pt1 | contig 41258 bp, 36 predicted proteins | sample 5400191 | NCBI WGS metagenome assembly WNFT01 (sample SAMN13153359, study PRJNA577476) | soil metagenome | isolation source: 80 cm saprolite under Madrone tree | place: USA:California | collected 2016-06-14 | reverse complement strand
CCCTTTACCGCGGCGCGCAACCCAGGGAAGTGGGCCTCTCGGAACTGAAAGTTTTGGGCATCACCACCATCGTCGATCTGCGCAGCGAGGATCGCGACAAAATCGCGTGGGAACGCAAGCACGCGGAATCCCTCGGCTTGCGCTTTGTCCACATCCCCGTCGATGGTTGGTCTCCCCCAACCGACGAACAAGTCGTCCAATTTCTTTCGCTTTTCCGAGACAATCCGGGGCAAAAAATCTTCATGCACTGCCACTTCGGCGACGATCGCACCGGCGTTTTCACCGCCCTCTATCGCATAGGTATCGAGAAGTGGCCCGCGGAACAAGCCATGAAAGAAATGTACTTCTTCGGCTTCAATGGATTCTGGCATCCGGCCATGAAATCCTTTGTTCGCGACTTCCCTGCGCGATTGAATTCTTCGCCAGCCCTCGCAGCACTCCGCGGCCCGTCTCCTCAGCGATGATCCGGCCGGCCGGACACCGCACGCAAAGAGCCTTGCCGACGAAACACTGAGAACAAAGGACTTAGAACCACTTCTTTCCTAGTACGTTCGTACTCTCTCAAACAGGACGCTTGCTTCATTTGAGAGAACACCCGCTTCTCCCATCATTCCACCTATTCCAAGCTTAGCGGTCTGAGGAGTTGTCCCCGTGCAAGTCGGACGCTACGAGATTCTCGAAATCATCGGTACCGGCGCTCATGGCCGTGTGGCACGCGCCCATGATCCCATGATCGGCCGCCTGGTGGCCATCAAGCTGTTTCCCAAGGAATTAGCCAGCGGTGAAGCACGCCAGCGCTTCATTCAAGAAGCGCGCGTTGTCGGCCAGCTCTCACACCCTTCAATCATCACGCTCCACGACATGGGCATTGACGAGGCCACGCAAACGCCCTATCTCGTCATGGAATTCCTGGAAGGCCAGCCGCTCGACCGCCTTCTGGATAGAGGCAGCGTTCCCTTCCCAAGAGCCTGCGCGTGGGCAGCGGAAGTGGCTTGCGCGCTCGGCGTGGCGCACCGCAAAGGCGTGATTCATGGTGACGTGAAGCCCGCGAACATGCTCATCACCGATGAAGGCCGCTTGAAATTGATGGACTTCGGCATGGCGCGGCTGGCCAGCCATGATTCGAAAGCCACGCCGCTTGTAGGCACGCCTGCTTACTGGTGCCCTGAGCAAATCCTGGGCAAACCCCAGGACGCGCGCTCCGATCTTTTTTCTCTCGGCGTGGTTCTCTACGAAATGGTGACGGGCAAGCGTCCCTTCGACGCGGATTCCCTTCAGGCCATTTGCAGCCGCGTTCTCTCTTCCACGCCGCTGCCGCCATCGCACGCGAATCCGTCCGTGCCGTCGAACTTTGACGGCATCGTAGCGCGTTGCCTGGCGAAAGATCCCGCAGCCCGCTACGCACCGGCGGAAGCTCTCGCGGAGGAACTGTATCCGCTGGCGCGCCGCAAAGAGACTCCGGTTCCCGTGGCGCCATCCAATGGACACGGCTTGCGCGATCGCGCAGCGCGGTTGCTGCGCTCTGCCTGATGATTACACTGCAAAAAGGCCGCTACGAAAGCATCGAGCCTCTCGGCTCCGGCGCTACCAGCCGCGTTGAAATGGCGCGCGACAACGTCATCGGGCGAGTCGTCGCCCTCAAGACTTTTGTCAATGGCTTTGGCGAGGGCCAGGAGCAGCAATTCCTGCGCGAGGCGCAGATCATCGGCCAGCTTTCCAATCCTTCCATCGTGCAGCTTTACGACGTGGGCATCGACGAGCAGGGCACTCCGTTTTTGGTGATGGAATACATTGCCGGCAAAACGCTGGAGCACCATCTCGATCCGTCCACGCTGGCGCCGCAGCGCGCCTGCGCTTGGGCGGCCGATCTGGCCAATGCGCTGGCAGTAGCCCACCGCGCCGGAATTCTTCACGGCGATGTCAAGCCCGGAAACATTCTTGTGACGCCGGAAAACAAGGTAAAGCTTGGCGACTTTGGCATCGCGCGTTACGCCTCGCAGATTTCTGGTTCGGGCCGGCTGCTGGGCACGCCAGCGTACCTGGCTCCGGAACAAATCCAAGGCCAGCCCCAGGACGCCCGCTCGGATCAATTCGCGCTCGGCATTGTTCTGTATCAGATGTTGACCGGCGCGCGCCCCTTTGATGGAACTTCCATCGGTGCCGTTTGCGCGCAGATTCTGCAGGCCGCCCCAGAGCCTCCGTCGCGACGCAATCCGGCGGTCCCCGCGGCGCTCGATCGCATCGTGGCCCGTTGCCTCTCGAAGAATCCCGCGGACCGCTTTGCTTCCTGCGATGAGCTGGCGTCTGCCCTGTACCCGCTCGCGCGGGCCAGCACGCAACCGGCCGCTCCGAAAATCAAGAAGAAATCCTGGTGGTCGAGACCGACGCGTCCGCAGGACGTCGGAATAGCGGCGGCGGCGTGCCTCTTGCTGGCGCTCAGCGTTCCAGCAATTCGCTCCGCCCGCACCCGGCTTGCAGTTCCTCCGCCACCTGCAGGTCTTCGATTTTCAGCAGCAGTCCCGCCCGAAGCGCTGATCCATACACCGCAAGACCTGACGCCCCTTCGGCAGTCAGACACGCCTGACGCGTCATCTCTCGCAGCTGAACGGAACAATTCCTCAGCGCGGCCGAATCGTTCCGCGAAGAATTCTCGCGCTCATGAAAAATACCCTTTGAAGAATTCCTCACCAAAAACGTTTGTTGCCGCCCTTCCGTCTTTGCCTCACGTCAACGAACCTGCTCCCAATTCCGGACTCCACATTGAAATTACTTCGGCAGTCAATGAAGGCACCTTGATTGTCTTCGCAGATCGCGAATTACTCCTCTCGGCGAACTTGGCCGAGGGGAAACGGAACCAGCCCGTGCATTTCGAACACGCGCTCGCCGCGGGACCGCACCAATTCCGCGTGGCGCTGTACAAAGCGGACCGGAGCCTGCACTTGGAAAAAGAGGGCTTCGCGGAAACCGGCGGTGAGAGCGCAAACACGCTGGCTGTGCACATCACGCGCCGCGCCAAGTTGCTCATTCGGCACGAGCTCGCCCTCGAAGTCACCTGGCCCGGAGCGCCGGCGCCAACCGCATCCGCACACTCCGCTGAACGCAGCTCCAGCAGCCTAAAGTCCGCCGCGTTGGTAAACTAGACGTCCCGAAAGTCTGGTTGAAAGTCAAAAAAAAAGAGAAGAGAGTTGCCGGCTATTCGTAGCGCAGGGCCTCGACGGGATCGAGTTTCGCCGCTTTCATCGCCGGCCAGACCCCAAACACCAGCCCTACACATACGCTGACAACAATTCCGGTGGCCGCCGCCCACACCGGCACGCTTCCCGGCCATTTCAAGCTGACCCTCACGAGCAGCACAAGACCATTGACCAGGACGAGCGCGAGCACACCACCGACTCCGGTGAGCGCCATGGCCTCCAGCAAAAATTGCCAGGTAATATCGCCGCTCTTCGCGCCGATGGCCTTGCGAATGCCGATCTCGCGCGTGCGCTCGGTGACGCTGACCAGCATGATGTTCATCACGCCGACCCCGCCAATGAGCAGGCCAATCCCGCTGAGGACAAACGTGGCGAGCGCAACCATTCCCAGGATGCTGTGAAATTGATCCACAATCTGCTGGGAAGTCTGAATCGAAAAAGAATTCTTGCCGTCGTAGGGAACGTTGCGGCGCCGGCGAAGCACTTCGGTGGCCTGGTCCACGGCTTGATCGAGCATGTTTGGATAAGCCTGCATGCGAATGCTGTGTTCGTACGCGCCGGGATAAATCTTTCGGAAAGTATTGTAGGGAATCAGAACGCGGCGGTCTTCATCGTCCTGGCCAAACATGCCCTTGGGCTTTTCCACAACACCGATGACGCGAAATGCTGAACCGTCGATCATCACGTCCTTGCCAATGGGTGAAACATTGGGAAAAAGCACGGGCGCGGCGTTTTCACCCAACATAACAACCTTTTCGCGGTGCAGGTCGTCACCTTCGCTGATGAACCGGCCAGCCAGCGTCGCGGCATTGGCATAGACCTGGCCAAAATTCGGCTGCACGCCACGGTAATCAATGGAGCTAACCTCGCCATACTTGGTGCGCACGGTATGCTGCTGTTCCCACCAGTTGATAAAAACGGTGAGGTCCTTCACCGCCGGACATAATTCCTTGATGGCCTGACCATCTTCCAAGGTCAGCGGCTTGCGCTCTCGCTCTTCCTTGGGGCGCCGGCCGCCGTGAGGGCCCTGGTCAAAGCGCGAGATGAACGCAGTATCGGCGCCGTACTGCTTGATGCTTTCCTGCACCTGCTGGTCGAATCCGGTAATGAGCGCGGCGACCAGCATGATAACGCTGACGCCGAGGACTACGCCGAAAACGGTGAGAAAGCTGCGCAATTTGTGCGCGCGGAGCGTGTCCATTGCCTGCCTGAGATTTTCGCCGTGCTGTTGCGCCATGGTCGTCTTGTGGCGGCTCGGTTAGACGAGCCGCGATTATTCCTATCCGTCTGCCCGAAGGGCTTCGATGGGGTCAAGCTTGGCCGCGCGCGTCGCCGGGTAGATGCCGAAAAAAAGACCGACGCTGGTGGAAACCGCAAGCGAGAGAATTACGGCGCTCATCGGCGTGCGCATGGGAATGGAAGTCAGAGCGCGAGCCGCGGCGACCACCACGTAGGCAAGAATAATCCCCATCAAGCCGCCGGTCGCCGCCAGCACCGCCGATTCCGTCACGAATTGCAGGACAATGTGCATCTTCCGCGCGCCCAGGGACCGGCGCAAGCCAATTTCGCGCGTGCGCTCCGTGACGCTGGCCAGCATGATATTCATGATCACGATTCCGCCGACGACGAGGAAGACGGCAGTGAGCCCCACGGCGACCGTGAACAAGTTGGCGGTCAAGGATTGCCACAGGCCCATGATGGAGTCCGAACCGATGATGCCGAAATTGTCCGGCCCCTCCCAGGGAATGTGGCGCCAGGCGCGCAGCAGCATGCGCGCTTCATCTTCGGAGGCGGACATCATTTCCGCGTTTTGCGCCTGGACAAACAGCACCAGCGAGTCGCGCTGCGTGCCCCATTCCTTGCTGAAGGTCTCCAGGGGAATAAAAACGAAATTATCCTGCGACTGCCCGAGCGCACTGCCAATAACTGCGGACACGCCGACGATTTCATAGCTGTGCGTTCCAGCACGAATGGTTTTGCCGATGGGATCCACATTGGAGAAAAACTTTTTGACCAGGTCGGTGCCGATGAAACACACGGGAGAGCGGTGCTCCTGGTCGGATGCCGTCAGGAAGCGGCCCGATGCGACGGTAACCCCGCGGACATCGGAAAAGTTGGAAGTCACTCCAAGAATGCTGACGTTCTCGAGCAGGTCATTGCCATGGCGAACGTCCGAGTTGGTGCCGAGGAGGGCGGCGATTTGGCCGGCGGTGCGCATGCCGGTCTTCAGTTTGTCGAATTCGTCGGTAGTGACCAGCGGGCGCTTCTGGGCCTTTATCCAGGCGTCTTCACTGGTGATAATCCCGAAGCGGTTCAGAACGAAGACGTTTGCGCCGAGATTGGCGATGCGGTCGGCGACATAGAAATTCAGTCCGGCGACCACACTCATGACCGCGACCAGCGTCGTTACGGCCAGAATTACACCCAGCAAAGTCAGAAAACTCCTCAGCTTATGGGAGCGAAGGGCGTCCAGAGAGAGGCGCAGCGTCTCGGTCATGGTGACCAAACCGCTGCGGAAGCGGCCGCGTTTCAGACCCAGACCGGCGGCGCGCGGAGCAGTGCGCGTGATGGCGCCAAATCCGTCGATAGGTGTTACGCCCAAACAGACCTCTAACTTTCTCTAGCTTATACGAGTGGGCCGGTCGAATCGTTCCTTGCTATATAGACGTGCGGAACGGTACTTTGCTTTCGGTGTTTCTTGAAGTAGCCTGACGCCGATTTCCAAGGGATCAACGATACAATATTGTACCGTTTTGCGTAACGAATCTGGGGAGAAGTTGCCAGCCCAGGCCGCCAGGATCAAGGCGACAAGGAGGACGCCATGCGTCGTATCTATCTTTATCTTATTGTAGTTACGGTATTCGTCTTTGGTCTGATGCCATCCAGCCAGGCTCAGGAGAGTCCCGACCATAAAGCTCCGGCCATGGCGTCCGCCGCGCCGACGTCAGGCTTCCGGGCGGAATTCCTGGAAGGAATTGCCTACTATGAGCAGCGCTACACCAGGCTGGCGGAAGCCATGCCTGCGGAAAAGTATGCCTGGCGTCCGGGCGAGGGCGTTCGGTCGGTAGGCGAGGTCTTCACCCACATCGTCGGCGCGAACTATGGCGTCGCCCGGGCGCTCGGTACGGCGCCGCCCAACGGCGTGGATTTCAAAGCCATCATCGGTCTTTCCAACGACAAGCCCAAGGTGGTGCAAGCGTTGAAGGATTCCTTTGCGCACCTTCGCAGCGCCACCCTGGCTCTCAGTGACGGCGATGCCGATAAGCCGCAGAAAATGTTTGGGCGGCAATCGACGCTGCGCGGATCTTTCACCATGATCATTGGCCATTTTGGCGAACACCTCGGCCAATCCATCGCTTACGCGCGCGTGAACAGCATCGTGCCGCCCTGGACGGAAGAGGCGCAACAGCAGCAACAACAGAAGCCTGCTGACAAACCAAAGCCTTAGCCAGCTCCGGCGAACAACCTGGCATTGACCGTTTGACATCGGGCGGAGCATTCCGGTGCAATAGCGGGGTACAACAATTGTGTGCCCAGAGGAATCCAATCGCGGTAGGCGGTGGCGGCTTTCGCGCCAATTTGGACGATGCTCGATCGAACTTTTATTCCCTTGGTGCTGCTGTCGCTGGCTTTCGCTGCCGATGCCGCCGCGCAATCCGCCGTACCCGATACCACTCCCACGGTTGGTCCCACGAAACCGGATCTCTTTAAGCGCATCATCGCCAACCAGAAAAAAGGCGAGGCCGCCCTGGATCTCTATGAACGCATCGAACGCGTCGAGACGCGCAAGAATGCCAACGACCCGGCGCCCTCAACGGTAAAAACCTCGCGCGTTATTCCTTCCGGGACGGGCATGGTGCGGATTGCCCTCGGCTCCGACGGCAAACCCAAGGATTCCACGGCATATCGCGCCGACCTGGAGAGCCTGGCGCGGGCGCTGGCGCTGCTGGTGAACGACAATCGATCCCAGCGGGAAGCCGTGGAGAAATACGCCAAGAAAAAGAAGGACCGCAACGACCTCATCGACGCCACCCATAATGCTTTTCTGTTTACCCTGATGGCCACGGAACAGCGCGGCGAGCGCACGCTTTCCAAATATAAAATGGATCCCCACCCGGCCTTCAAACCTACGACACGCTTCACTTCCATCTTTCCTAAGGTGCGCGGCCTCGTGTGGATTGACGAAGCCTCTGGCGAAGTCGCGCGCATCGAAGGCGACGTCACCGAGGACATTTCCATCGGTTTGTTTCTGGGAAAAATCTATAAGGGCAGCCACTTCATGCAAGAGCGCTACGAGTTTGTGGCCGGGCTGTGGCTCGCTAGTTTCTCGCAGTACGATTTCGACGGGCGCAAATTGTTTTCCGGATTCTCCGTTCACGAGCGGGCTTTTTATTCAAACTATCGCTACATCGGCCCACCCAAGGAAGCGCTTGCCGCCATTCGTCAGGAGCTCGGACATGGCGAGTTAGACAAGCCACTCGCGGACACCGCCGATCAGTGAAACGTTTTCTCCTAGAATGGGTTTGCGACGGTAGAGTCCTCGACCCTGCGACACTGGAGGCTGCGTGCCCCGTTCGCTCTCACTTGCAATGATTTTGACCCTCTTTGCGGGATTTTCCGCTGCCGCTCAATCTCCAGACAGCAACGCACCTCGACTGCCAAACCCGTCGCAGGATTCTTCGACCCCTCGGGAGACCAAGAAACCGAAGAAAGTCTGGACCAACGAGAACATTTCCGGCGCCAGCGGTGCAATCTCCGTGGTTGGCGACCCGAAGAACAAGCCGAAGCCGGCGCTTTCCAAGCCGGTGGACGCGCAATATGTCGCCTCGGTTCGCAAGCAGCTCGACAAGCTGCAGGCGCAAATCGCTGACATTGACAAGCAGCTCGTTGATCTGAAGAACTTCAGCGAAGGCAAGCCCTCGACGTCCACGAGCGGCATGAAACTCAACAAAAGTTACGAACGCGAACCCATCGAGGTGCAAATGCGCGCGTTGCGAGACAAGAAAAAAGATCTCGAGTCAAAGGTCGACGCGCTCCTTGACGAAGCCCGGAAGAAAGGCGTCGAGTCCAGCCAGTTGCCCTGAATGAACGCGCGCGACATTGCCCGTATTCCTGCCTTTGACTAACGGATCAGGCTCCAGGGATACACGCCGACATTGATCTTCATGATGAAATAGCTGAAGCCGCCGGGATCCGGCTTGGGCTGGTGCGGCGTGTCCGGAGGAATCAACAGCCAGTCACCGGCTTTCACTCTGTAGGTTTGCCCGCCGACGACGGGCTGGCCGCGATATTCGCCCGGGATGATGGCGTCCTTGTCCTGCAAATTTTGCCGGTTGGCGATTTTACCGCCGAGGATCATTTCGCCGGTGCCACCAGTGAAAATGTAGAAATCGTAGGCGCCGGCGTGCTGTTCGGCATCGTCGAGCACGCTGTTGACTTTCGTCAAGCTGAGGACGGGCTTGTCGCGAAACATGCGATAAAGCATGAACATGCTGAAGTTGCGCGTCTGCACGTGTACCGGCCCGCCGCCGAACGACTGGGAGCTTCCGCTGCCTGCTTCTTTCACTAACTTGGCGGCTTTCTCCGCCATATCGGCGTGCGCTTTGCGAATGTCATCGATGTTCCAATAAGTGATGGGCGGGGCATCGGGGGCGAGAGGCGGATCGTGTGGAGAATTGAATCCGAAAGGCATGGCCTCTTTCTTGTTCTCCTGAGCGTGTGCGCTAGGAATCATCGAAAAGTCGTCGAAATGGCCACTGAGGATCGGTTCTGGTGCGGGTTTCGAGGCGTAGCCAGCCATGTAACCAAGAAGGGCGGCGGCAACCAAAAGTACGGGAAGCATTCTTTTCATGAGGCACTCCTCCGTGCGAGAAATCTCGATGGTCTTGATTGTGTTGATGCGAACAAAATAAAATCTTGATTGCCGCTATTTCTTCGGAGCCGGCTTCTCCGCTTCAAAGCGAATCTCTTTGAGCATTTCTGATTGCCGGTAGAGTTCCGTCTTTCCAGCCGGAAACTTGTTGACGCTCAGCATGAAGGACAGAATGTCCGCGTCTTGCTGGCGTGTGAGGCGGCCCGGTGCGCTCTGCGGCATGGTCTTGCGAATTCTATCGAACAAGTCGCCCATGGTCAGGCCGTTCCAATTCGCCAGGAATGCGCCGCCGGTCAGCGGAGGCGCGGATTCTCCGCCGGTGAGCATGTCGCCATGGCAACCCGCGCATTCCTTGTGATAGATCGGTTCGCCGCGCTTAGCTTGCTGTTCGGTGTAGACGCCGTCCCACACGGAGCGCGAATCTGAAGGAGCTGGAGCTTGCGCGGGAAGCAGGGAAAGCGGCGTAGCGATCGCCGCCAGAAGGAGGATTGCCACTGGATACGTCAGCTTCACGTGGTCATGGCCTTCCTGCCGGATGAATGGTCCCTGCGGCAGCGCGCTCATTCTCCCGTTGACGGCAGCGTGTACGCAATGTATTCGCCGGAATAAGGCCCGCCGCTGACGGCCACCACGATGTACTGTTTTCCATTCACAATGTAGGTCATCGGCGATCCGGTTTGCGGGGCCGGCATATAGACCGCGCCGACTTCTTTGCCGGTCATCTTGTCGTAGGCGCGCAGCATCGCGCCGCGCGGATGATCTGCCGTTGTGGTCACGTTTCCCTCGCCCGCGATGACCAGCGTCTTGGTGATCAGCGTTCCGATGTTGTAGGTGGTCTGGCCGGTGCGCGGGATGTTCATACCCTTGAGAATCGCGGAATTCCTTACTAGGTCCGGCGTCTCGCCATGCGCGATCTGCCAGACAAATTCGCCTTTATCGAGATTGATGGCCGTAATTGTTCCGTACGGCGGCTTGACTAGCGGCAATCCATCGACGTCCATACGACTGAAACCGCCGCCGGCTGGCTTCTTCGGCGGCTTGGGAGAATCGGCTCCGGCGTTTTCACCGGGACCGTGAAGAATCTCCACTTCTCTACCCGCAATGCCGGCGATGTACGCGATGTCCGAGACTTCTTTGGGAGCGGGGACCAGACCGATTGGCTCGATGCACGAATTGCAAGCATAGACATAAACATTGTGCGTTTCAGGATCATACGATCCGCCGGGCCAGTTCGTGCCGCCGGAGGCAGTTCCCATTGTGAGCGTGCCGAGTGGACCTTCGAGTTTGCTCACCGTCGGGGGCGTGAAAACGGGGCCGAGATGATACTTTGACGCAATTTCTGTGGCACGTTCGCGAAGCGCGGGTGTGAAATCGATCAAGTCGTCGATCCGTACGCCATTGCGGCTGTAGGCCAGCGGTTTCGTGGGAATGGGCTGCGTGTGAGAGTACCACTCGCCCGGCACATTGCCGACTTCCACCGGGCGCTCCGGGATCGGCCAGATGGGCTTGCCGGTCACGCGATCAAAGACATAAAGAAATCCTTGCTTGGTGGGCTGGGCCACGGCTTTGACGGGTTTCCCATCGACGGTGATGTCCGCGAGAATCGGCGCTGACGAAATATCCATGTCCCAGAGCGCGTGGTGCACCAATTGGAAGTGCCACTTGCGCTCTCCGGTTTTTAAATCGACGCAGACCAGGCTCTCACCAAACAAATTATTTCCCGGCCGGTGCCCGCCGTAAAAATCGCTGGTCGGGGATTCCACGGGGAGGTAGACCAATCCGAGTTGCTCATCCACGGTGATCTGCGTCCACACGCCCGTATTGCCGGTATATTCCGCGGAACCTTTTTCCCAGGTATCGTAGCCAAACTCGCCTTTCTTCGGAATGGTATGGAAAATCCACAGCCGTTTGCCGGTTCGCACGTCGAATCCGCGCACGTGGCCTTTGTTATTGCGCATGCTCTTCGGCGTCATGCCTTCGCGGAAAGCCGCGCCGATAATTACGGTGTCTTTCGCAACCACGGGCGCGGACTGGATGCCAATTTCTCCGCTCGTCAAATCCGGAAGAATGTCCTGATCGTCATTCAGCTTCAGGTCCACTTCGCCGTTATCGGCGAATGAAGGAATGCGCACGCCAGTCTTGGCGTCCAGGCAAATCAGCCGGAATCCCGGCGTCACGTAGAAGATTCTTTCTTCTTTTCCGTCGGACCAATACGCGAGGCCGCGGCCCGAGAGTTGGCGCGGGGCGGCTCCACCGCGTTTGCCCTCATGCTCGCCATGAATCCAGAGCAACTCACCAGTGGCCGGATCGAGCGCAATCACGGCGCGGCGCGATCCAGCCGTGGCGTACAAAACGCCGTTCACCATCAGCGGCGTTCCTTCGAGCTTGTATTCGGGCCGGTCGCCGAAATTGTCGGTCTTGATGCGCCACGCGATTTCGAGATCGCCAAAATTGGTCGCCTTGATCTGGTCCAGAGGGCGGTAGCGAGTGCCCGCAAGATCGGCGGCGTAGGAAGGCCACTCTGTGTCCTTCGGATGGAACTGAGCACCTACAGGGGCCGGCCAACACAAGCCTGCCGCAACAATCAAAAACCACAGAGTCTTCGGCTGACTCGGATTTTTCTTGCGCATTTTCGCTCTCCCTGAGATTCCGGGCCGTGTTTGTCTGCTCGCGCCGTTTGCTCGATCTCCTATGGTTCTGTCCGTAGGAGTAAGCCCGCGGAAGTCTAAGCCAGTGGTGGCCAAGAAACAAATGTTTCGTTTAGAACCGTGACGTGCGGACGAATCAGCAGCATCACTTTGCAGAGTCCCCTGCTAGAATGCGCTCTGTGCGTCCCATTCTGCCATTTCTGGTGTCGCTATTCTTTGGCGTAGCCGTCCAGGCTCAATGGTGGAAGGTGCAGACGAAAGGTGTGGACAGCAACCTGCGCGGCGTGAGCGCGTTCTACTACCCTGGTGAAGACGGTATTGATCTGCCAGTGGTTTGGGCCTCCGGCTCCAATGGCGTGGTTCTGGAGTCGGGAGATGGAGGCGAGACCTGGACGCGCTTTCACATACCCGATGGAGAGACGCTAGATTTCCGTGGGATTGTGGCATTCAAAGGCGGCACGACGTATGTCATGTCGAGTGGCGAAGGCGAAAAATCCCACATTTACAAGACCATCGACGGCGGTCCAACTTGGAAACTGCAATACTCGGACCAACGTAAGGAATTCTTTCTCGACTCCATCGCCTGCCTTTCCGAGAAAGAGTGCCTTGCCCTGGGCGATCCCATCGACGGCAAGTTTCTCCTCCTGAAAACGAATGATGGTGAGCACTGGAACCCACTTCCCTTAGAAAGCGTGCCGGCAGCTTTGCCGGGTGAAAGCGCGTTTGCCGCCAGCAACTCGTGCCTAGCGCTCAAAGGAAACGAAATCTATTTTGCGACCGGCGGTCCTGCAGCGCGCGTTTTTCATTCTGTAGATTCCGGAAAGAGCTGGACCGTAATGGAAACGCCCATCGCCCACGGCAATGCCTCCTCCGGAATTTTTTCCATCGTCGCCGGCGACAGCCAGCGAGTCATCCTGGTGGGCGGCGACTACCAGGAACCCGGCCGCTCGAACCGTGTGGCCGCCTATTCAGCCGACGATGGCAAGACCTGGCAACTCGCCGCGCAGCAGCCCGGCGGTTACCGCTCCGCCGTGGCTCACATCGATGAGGGGAGGTGGGCGGCCGTTGGACCCAACGGCGAAGATTTCAGCCGTGATTCCGGCGTCAACTGGAAGCACACGGATTCACTGAATCTCAATGCCGTGGCTCTCTTAGATGTCTTCACAGGTTGGGCCGTCGGTCCCAACGGCACCATCGCACGCTTCGTCAATCACACCCCATACGAAATTCGTTTCCGCCGTCCGCGTAGCCGTCAACGACCGGCTGCCTTAGGCGTTGCCGACTAAAATAGAGAAGGTATAATCTCCCGCGCTGAGAACGAGACGACTATCCCCAGGTTCTGTCTCGGCACGAAAATCCTTTGCGGAGGCTGCCATGCCAATTCCCTTGAATTCCAATCCTAACTCTTTCGACGACGAGCGCGAACAAGACGATTCGAATTCCTCGTCTCTTCTTTCGCCTTCCGACCGCCGCACTTTCCTCCAAGGCGCTGCGGCCACTGTTGCAGCCGGCGCAGCCACGTTCGCATGGCCCGCATGGGCCCATAATGCGGTGGCGGCCAGCGATCTCGATGCCATCAGCGCCGAAATTGAAAAGCGCCACGACGAATCCGTCAAGCGCCTGCAGGATTGGATCCGCCAGCCGTCCATCGCCGCCGAAAACCGCGGCATGAACGAAGGCTGCGACAGGATGACGCGCATGCTGCGCGACGCGGGCTTCCAGCAAGCGACAAAAATCTCGACCGACGGCCAGCCAGGCGTCTTCGCCACTCTGGATGCGGGCGCTCCTCGAACACTCGGCCTTTACTACATGTACGACGTGAAGCAAGCCGATCCCGCCGAGTGGTCCTCGCCTCCGTTCGAAGCCGCCCTTGTCGACAAGCCCGGACTCGGCAAAGTCGTGATCGGCCGCGGCGCCGTCAACCAGAAAGGTCCGGAAGCATCGTTCCTCGCCGCGCTGCACGCCATTCATGGCGCCGGCAAGAAGCTGCCCGTGAATTTGGTGTTTGTTGCGGAAGGAGAAGAGGAAATCGGCTCGCCCCACTTTCCGCAAATTGTGCAGCGGCCGGAGGTTCTTGCCGCGCTGAAAAACTGCCTGGGCATTTTCATGCCGAGCGCGTCAGAAGGCCTCGACGGCGAAGTCACCATGACGCTGGGCGCAAAAGGAGTGATCGAGTGCGAGCTGATTTCCAGCGGCGAACGCTGGGGCCGAGGCCCGCGTAAGGACGTGCACTCCAGCAACAAAGCGCGCCTCGATAGCCCGGCGTGGCACCTGGTCGAAGCGCTTGCCACCCTCGTCTCGCCCGACGGCAACGATCCCGCCATTGAAGGCTTTGCGGCCAAGGCCCGCCCGGTTTCCGACGCGGAAAAGAAGATGATCGCGGAGGCGGCGCGCCGCTTAAGCGAGGCGGAAGCAAAAAAACTTCTGGGTGTGGAGCACTGGGTTCACGACGTGAGCTGGAACGAGGCCCTGGAACTCTTGATGTCGCGGCCCACCGTGAACATCGAAGGCCTCGTCGGCGGCTACACCGGCCCAGGCGGAAAAACCATTCTTCCCGGAAAAGCCACCGCGAAGCTCGACCTGCGCCTCGTTCCGGACATGACCGCCAAGGAGGCGCTCGCCGCGCTCAAAGCGCATCTGGCGAGAAAAGGTTTTGGCGATATCGAAGTTCGCATGACCGGCGGCTACGATCCCAATAGCACGCGCGCCGACGCGGCGCTGATCCGCGTCGAGACGGAGGTGTACCGCAAGGGCGGAATCGATCCGGTCATTCTTCCGCGTAGCGCCGGGTCGTGGCCCGGCTACGTCTTCACAGGAGAGCCACTTCATCTGGCGGCGGGCCCGTTTGGACTCGGGCATGGAAGCGGCGCGCACGCTCCCGACGAGTACTACGTTATCGAGTCGAACAATCCCAAGGTCCACGGCATGGACGGAGCCGTCCGCTCCTACGTCGAATTGCTCTATGCTTTGGCACAGACAAGCTGAACGCAGGTAAGCTGATTCCGCTCAGTAAAGATGGAAATATCCGTCGCTCTGACCCAAGCGGACGGCAGCTCCAAACAATTTAGAAAGATGTTCCTCGGTGAGTACCGAGGATTTCAGCCCGTCGGCTTGGATGCGGCCTTCGCGCAAGAGGATCACGCGCTCAATCTCCGGAATAATTTCCGATACGTGGTGCGTCACGAGCAAGATTCCCAGCCCGGATTGCGCAAGCTGGCGCATGGTGTCGCGGAGCTGGAGTTGCGCGCCGATGTCCAGAGCATTGCTGGGCTCGTCAAACAGCAAAGTTTGTGGATTGTGCACCAGGGCGCGTGCAATCAGCGTGCGCTTGGCTTCACCGGAGGACATCTCCGCGACCGCGCGATCAGCGAGATGCGCAATGCCAAGCCGCGTCAAAGTTTCCTCCGCCCTTGCGAGATGTTTCGGATCGGGATGATGGTGCGGAAAAATGCGCGTGCTGCTGAAAAAACCGGAAAGCACTACATCGCGGCCGGTGGCATCCGTCGTGCACGAAGCCAGCAAGTCCGGCGACACGATTCCGAGCAGCGCGCGCAGCTCGAAAATATCCCATCGCTCGCGCCCCAAGATGGAAATGCTGGAACCCTCCTGCGCAAGCGGATAGCACTCCCGGGTGATGGTCTTGATCAGTGTAGATTTGCCGCAGCCATTCGGCCCCAGGATGCACACGTGCTCCCCGCGCGCAATGTCCAGGTTGACGTCATGCAGGGCCTCGCGGTCACCACGCATGACGGTCACGTGCGCTAAGGAGAGGAGCGGCGGCGTGACGGAATTCATTCCGAGCTCAAGGGTATGGACGGCTTCGTGGTCGCAAGCATCGATGACAGCGTAATCTTAACCGAGAGCGCGTCTTATGCAACGGACCAAGGAAGCAACGAGGTTTGGCGGAATGAGGAGGAAGAGGATCGCGATGTTTCACACGGAAACAGGAGACACGGCATTCGGCGGCCAAAAATAAAAAGGAGGTGAAAACAGCTTCGTTCTCACCTCCCGGGGTGGTGGGGTGTTGCTTGACAACACTCTTGGCGGCTCAGCAGGCCTGCCCTGCCAGGCAGGTCTGCGGCCTCACTCGCGACTGTTAGTACAATTCGTTAGGAGACTCACCACCAAAGAGCTTGTCTTTGTGCGGTTTGTAGCACTGCTAAACGCACGTGTCAACGACAAAAAAGTAAACGGATCGATGAGAAAAAATGCGACCTGGCTTCGCCTCTTACAGGTTCGCAAGTGGACGAGATCAGCGTCGAGACCGAGGGAATTCCGAGTAGCGCAAAAGAAACGCCGTCAGCCCTGCGAGCAGCCCCGCGGTGATGATCACGCCCTCCCAAACAATTCCCGTTGCAAGAACTTGCGACGCCGGCGCGCCAAAGGGCGCGAGCAGCACTACAAGCGCTGCCTCACGAACCCCGATGCCGCCTTGTGTTATTGGCATCACAGCGGCGATTTTGGCAAGCGGCCAGGCGAAGAGCCACACACGCAGCGGGAGACGGAGTCCGCAAGTGATGCCCAGCAGAGCGGTCAGCACAACATAAGTGCCCTGCACGGAAGTTCCCAGCAACCAGCCAAGCACCAGCCGCCAGGGTCTCCGTGAAACGGCGCGGATAGCGTGACGAAGTTGCGCCAGCCTGCGCCGGATTCGAATAGAGCGTCCGCGCAAGAGCGGCCGGTGCAATGCCAAGACGAGACTAAAGAAAACTGCTGCGCCAACCACGCCGACAAAAAGCACGCGTTTCGCCGGCTCCCGCAAAGGAACCGGCAAGGAACCTGGCAGTAGCATCAGGCCCAGCGAGATCAAGGTGAGCTGCGCGGCCACGTCTAGAAAACGGTCCGCCACGTTTCCGGTGATTACCGCAGCGGGACGCGGACTGCGTGAGATTCCCACGGCGAGGCGGGCCACATCGCCCCCGATAATCGACGGCAAGAACAGCGCGCCGAACAAACCGCTGGTGTAGCACTGCGCGCTGGCCGCGAAACTAAGCTGCGCGCCCGCGGAATTCACCACCGTGTGCCACTTGGTGATGCCTCCCGTCAAAGCCACCAGATAAATCAGCAGCACAGCAATGAAACGTGTGAGCGGAACGCGCGCCAATGCGCTACGAAGCGGGGCCACCGGCAACAGGTAGAGAAGAATTCCGAGAACCAGCAGCGCCGCAGCCCAGCGCAACAAAAGAAAAATCCAGCCCCGGCTCGATCTTTGCGGCTGGCGGTCTGCGCTCATTCTGGGAAGTTCATTTTCGATGGGGACAAATCACGCGCCGAAGATTTCGTTGATCTTTTCCGCCAGCTTGAAATCGTAGTCGCTGATGCCTTTCACGCTGTGCGTATTCAGGTCGATAACCACTTTGTTCCATACGTTGAACCATTCCGGATGATGGTTCATGGACTCGGCGACGAGCGCAACGCGCGTCATGTTGCCGAACGCAGCGACGAAATCCTTGCACGTAAATTCCCGGTGCAGCTTGCTGTTCACAAGAGTCCATCCCTTGATCATGGAAAGCTGAGCGGTAATTTCGGGGTCGGAAAGTTTTTTTGCAGGCATGTAGCGCTCCTCCGGAATCGGCTGGCGTCTTCTCCAGCCATTATGCGGCGCAAGCCCGGCTCCAGCAACATTTCCAGCTTTGCCGGCGTGAACCGCGGGCCGTTCGAGCGTGTGGAGCGCTTCTTCATTGAATGCGCGCGGGAATTCCATTATCGTAGGGGTTTCTTTTGCAGCGAAAATGCGCGTTGTGCGCATTCAAAGCGGGGGAGTGGAGAACGACGTGAAAAAGAAAATTCGCGCCATCCAGTATGGTGTGGGCCCGATTGGCGCATCCATCGCGCGCCTGATGCGGGAAAAACAGGCCATTGAAATCATCGGCGCCGTCGATACCGATCCCGCGAAAGTTGGGCGTGACCTCGGTGAAGTGGTCGGCGCAACGGACGCGCCGTGGGGCGTGAGCGTTTCTGCGGATGTCCAGGAAGTTCTGGAACAGAATGCGGACGTGGTGATCCATTCGACATCGTCGTCGCTCGCGAAAGTGATGGACCAATTGCTGATGTGCCTGAAAGCGGAGTCGTCCATCGTTTCGACCTGCGAAGAATTGTCGTATCCGTTTCGAACGCATCCGGAACTCGCGGCGAAGTTGGACACAGCTGCGAAGGAGTCCGGCGTGGCGCTGGTGGGCACGGGCGTGAACCCGGGCTTCGTCATGGACAAACTGGTCGTGACGCTCGCTGCGGTTTCGCAACGCATCGAACGCGCCAAAGCGCTGCGCGTGGTGGACGCTTCGAAGCGGCGCCTGCCGCTGCAGAAGAAAATTGGCGCGGGAATGACCGTCGAAGAATTTCGCGCCCAAGTGAAAGCCGGCGTGATCAAGCACGTCGGCTTGCCGGAATCCGTGGCCATGGTCGCGGACGGCCTGAATCTGCCAGTTGAGCAAATTACGGAAACGATCGAGCCGAAAGTCGCCACCGAGCGTGTGCAGACGGAATTCCTGACGGTTGAGGCAGGTCAGGCGGCGGGAGTGCATCAAATCGCGCGTGGCCTCTCGAAAGACGGCCAAGAACTCGTTTACCTCGAGCTCCAGATGTACGTCGGTGCAAAAGATCCCGCCGATACAATTACCCTCACGGGTCATCCCGACATCAGTCTGGTGATTCCTGGCGGCTCGCACGGCGATATCGCCACGGCTTCGGTCGTGGTGAACTCGATTCCCGTGATCCTTGACGCTCCGGCTGGCTTGCGCACTTCGCGCGACCTGCCGATTGGCTTCTTCTCGCCGAACGCCCGGCCATAAGCGGTGCAGCTTCCAGACCGCGCCGCCACCTACAGAGAAGTTACCGACTCGCGGCGGCCTCCAAAATTTTCCTTCCGGAGGCGGCCGGCGGAGCGATGATGGATGCAAGCCCAGAAGGCAGGCGTCCCATGAAGCTCCCAGAAATGAAGCAATCCTGGATCATGGCCGGAAGTGTCGTCCTGGTCGTCGCCGGTCTCCTTTTTGCGCAGTTCGTCATCGTCAAGGCTTCCGGGTGGTTCAAGCAAACGCGGGAGCGTCGCATCACCAAGGCCACCGATACGGTGACCCCGGATCGCTTGATTGCGCGCTGCGGCGCGGCGATCGAGGACACGACCACGGATGTGTATCCGGTCGTGAAACGCACCATGCGTTACAGAATCAACAGCGAGCGAACTGCTCTGTTCACCTTCACGCGGACGTCCGACGAACCGCAAAATTGGGTGTTGCTCTCCATGCAAGACTCGGTGGGAGACGTATCTTACGAGACCCCCGAGGCGAAAACTTCCGCGCTTCCCTGCCTGGATTCCACCAAGTAATTTACGCCGCGCCAAGCTGAAGCCTTGCCTCTGCATCGACCCAGGTACATTTGGATCTTTCAGTTGTGCTTCATGAACTCGCCTTTGTGCCCGGTCAGCGAGTTGTAGAGCGTCTCGATAAACGCGTCCTCGTTGACGAACCCGTTCTTCCATTTCTCCCAGGGCGCAAGAATTTTTTCCTGCTTCATTTGGTCCAGCGTTTTGTGGCCATCGATGGCTTTCTGTACGGTCGAGGAAGTTTCCTTGAGCATTTTGGTGAATGCCCGCACATCGTCGAGATTTGAGAGCGCACCGTGGCCGGGGATAACTTTCACGTCGGCCGGCAACTGCGCGGTGGCTTTTTCCATGGCGTCGATCATGCCTTGGACGCTGCCGCCGCTGGCCACGTCAATGAACGGGAATCCGTAGCGCACGAAGTCGTCGCCCATGTGCACGATATTATTTTTCGGGAAGAAAATGATGGAGTCGCCGTCGGTATGGCCAGACGGAAAATGCAGCGCGCGAATGTCTTCTCCGTTGAGATGCACCGTGACGTCGTGTTCAAACGTGATGATAGGGAGCGCCGCTTTTTCCGCTGGCTTATTCTCTATCTTCACGGAGCCGCCGTTGCCCGCGATGCCGCCGGTTTCCAGCCGCTTGCGCACGTTGTCCTGTGCGATCACCGTAGAGCCGGCGTTGCTGAATGGCGCGTTGCCCCCGGAGTGATCCCCGTGATAGTGGGTGTTGATGACGAAGCGCACGGGCTTGTCCGTAATCTTCAGTTCCTTGAGCGCAGCCTGGATTTTTTCGGCCAGCGGAGCGAACTGATCGTCCACAATGACGATGCCGTCTTCGCCCACAGAGGCAGCGATGTTGCCGCCCTGGCCTTCCAGCATGTAGATATTGCCGGAAACCTTGGTCGCTTTTATTTGAACCTTGGACCAGTCTGGCGTCCTCTCCTGCGCCACGGCCGCTTGCCCGCAAAGCAGCGCGACGCCGATCAGCGCATAAACCATGCAAGTCCGTAGCTTGCTGCTCATCTCGCTCCTCCTCAGGAATGCGCGGGGGATTCTATCATTCCGGATAGTGTTTCAATGACCTCGATGTCTAAGCGACCGGTGAACGACATAAAAAATTCCCGGGCACGCCCTGCGCTTTGGGGGCCGGAAAACGAATACGTGCAACTTGGGTCAGTCCCAGGACGGCAGAGCGCGGCGGGCGAGGAGCGCTTCTGCGGCCCACTTGCCGAGGTAGACGGACAGGGCGACGCCATGGCCGTTGTAGCCTGCGAGGATCATCACTTGTTTGCTGCGAGGATGGCGGCGGAAGACGGGGCGCATTCTTTCCGTTAAGAGAATCGGGCCGCCCCAGCGGTGCGTGATGGGCACGGATGCGAGCGCGGGATGCAAGTTGCGCACGCGGCTTTCGAGCCAGCGGAGACGGTCGGCGGATGGCCCCCGGCGCACATCGTAGTAGCGCAAGTCGCGCGGGGCCTTCTTGATGGCGCCGTCACTGAGGGGAAAACGGGAAGGCGGGCCGACGTAAGGAGGGACGAGCCCAGCACCGAAGATGACGCCGTTTGATTCGAGCAAGCGTCCCCACAGATAAGGCAAGTCGACGGTGTAAAACGGGCGGCGTGACCCGAGGCCGATGGCTTTGAGCTGCGCAGCGGAGAGCGGCGCAGTGGCCAGCGCAAAGGTGAGTTTCGGCACGGCAGCGCGCAGGCCGGACAATTCCAGGGAGAAAGCGTTCGTGGCGAGAAGGACTTGCCCGGCGCGAATTTCCTTGTGAAGGATGCGGCCGCGGAGTTTGTGACGGACGCGCAAACGCGGCGGATTCGAGAAGTCCAACGAACGAACTTCGGCGTGCTCGACGATTTGAGCGCCGACGCTTTTTGCAGCGCGCGCCAGGCCCGCGAGCACTCTGCCCGGGTCCACCGTGCCCCCAGGCACGCGGCGCACGACTTTGAGGTCGCCAGAATCGCTCCAGGAGATCGGCGAATTGTTCGCCGCAGCGCAGCGTCCAAGCTCCCAGACGCCGGGGAGCGTTAGCCGCGCGTCAATGCGCAAAGCGCGGAGAATTTTCTTATAGCCGGCGAGCACGTCGCCGAGTCCGGGGAGCTTCCCGGCGGCAGTTTCCGCGAGCGCCATGCCGCCGGTGCGGCCGCTGGCGCCTTCACCAAGCGAGGCAGATTCTAGCACTAGGACGGACTGTCCGGGAGCAAACCTTCGCAACCACGCCCCGGCAGAAAGACCCGAGAAGCCACCGCCAACAATCGTGAAGTCCACTTGATCCGGAAGAGGGCTCGGGGCAGGCAGGAAATCAACGCTCCACGGCGGCGTGCCCCAAGGATGGGTTTTGCGAATCGTGGTATTGCGATCAGCTTTGCGGCGCATGGCATTTCTTTGATGCGGGAAGAATGCCGTGCGTGGCGAGAATTTCCACCAGCTTTTTGAAACGAGCTTGCATGCCACCATTGATCAACTTTTTGGCGGCGAGACGCGGGAGAAGAGAACCGCGATGGTGGCGAGAGCGCTCACGAGAAGAGGAAACCAGACGGGCGAAAGCCAGGGCACGGGGATCAGGAAGAGCACATCGGGATCCCTGATCGAAAGAGGCCAACGCACCGTGACCCAAAGAGCAGCGTAGTAGACGATGTCCCAAATGGCGAAGGTCCAGAGAAAAACGGCGGCGCGGGCCCGGGAGTTGGCCGAGGTGAGCAAGGCAACGGTGAACAGCATGAGGATGGTAGCGGCTTCGCGAAGGACTTCGAGCGTGAGAAGGCTCTTCGGGAATTGCGTAATGGCTAGGGATGGAACGTAATACTGTCCTGACATGCGAACAACGTCGGAGAGTGCTCCCTGATACCCGGGAAGCAGGCCGACGGCTGCACGCAGATAGACGACGACTACGGCTTCCAGGAATCCGAATGCCGCCGCGAATACGCCGCTGATTGCTAACTGCCGCGTCGTGACGGCCACGCCGCCGCGGCGCCATGAGAACCAGGCCAGCGGCGGAATCAGGATGATGAAGTTTACCCACCAAGGTTGGGCGACGAGTGCGAGTGTCATGGAATGATTCTACTGTGAGTCGAGGCAAGAAGTTCGAGGAGCGAAGAGAAAAGCAGGGCGTTGGCCTTACTGTCCAGTGAGCTGGTGAAAATCTCTCTTCTTCGACGAGCCCTTCTTGAGATACAGGGCCCGGTCAGCCGCGCCGAAAAGGTCAACGATGGTCTTGCCATCGTGCGGATAGACCGCGATGCCGGTGCTTACAGTGACAGGCGGCTCGTCGCCATCCGTGCTGAGGCGCTCGGCAATTCGATTGGCAACACGCTGAGCCGCCTGGGCGTCCGCTTCGGGGAGCACGAGTACGAATTCGTCTCCGCCGTAGCGAGCGGCAATGTCGACGGCACGGCAATGAATGCGAAGAACGTTTGCCAGGCGGCAGATGGCTTCGGTTCCCACGAGATGACCGTGGGTGTCATTGATCTTCTTCAGCCCGTCCAAATCGGCCAGCACGATGGCAAAGGGCCGCGTGGTGCGCTCGTAGCGCTTGATCTCCGAGTCCAGCGCGTCGAGAAGCCGCCGGTAGTTGGCAAGCCCCGTGAGCGGATCGGTGACCACCAATTGGCGCACGTATTCAGCGGCGCGCTTGTGCTCGCTAAATTCGGCGGCAAGCGCCATGGAGGTTACGGCCATGACGCCGATAAACGATTGCAACAACAGCAGCGACGTATTTTGCGACTCTCTTGCAAACGGGCCAAATCCATGCGCCGTGCCCCAGGTAGCGATCGCTGCCAGGGCAAAGATGGCAGTCACCGCCTTTCGGCGGCCGAAGCGGAACGCCGCCCAGACCAGGAAGGGAATACAAAGGTATTCCAAGGGATAGTTTTTCAGCGAAAAATCAAAACGGCCTCCGAACACAATCCAGCCCGTGAAAAATAGTCCCAAGAACAGCAAGGCGAGTTCGGTGATTTGCCTGCGGCTCCACTGCACGCGAGGATTGTCCCCCCAGAGGAGCACCAGAGGAGTAACGACCACGGCTCCAACCCCGTCCCCCAGCCACCACGTTGACCAAATGGAGCCGTAAATTTTCCAGCTTGCGAATCCCGCCACGGCTAGCGTGGTGACGCCGACCGTGGCGCTTATGACCGGGCTAACCAATCCCGCCAAAACCGCAAACTTGAATATGTCCTGAGCCCGTTGAAACGCTTGTTTGCCGGCGGCAAATCGCGTCACCAGACAGCAACCGATCACTCCTTCGAGGGTGTTTCCCGCCGCTATGGCCAGTGACGTAACTGCAGAACCAGCGGTGGTCAGATTCACCAGGAAGGCTCCCGCCAGAATGGCGAGCCAAACGCGGTAACCGAACATGAGGAAAGCGGCGAGGGAGATGCCCGTACAAGGCCAAATAGCGGTCGCGCTGGCGTTGACGTGGGCGAGTTTTAGCCCCAGTTTCCCGGCAGCGAAGTAAACGGCAGCCAGAACCACGAGAGTGGGTATGTTTCCCGGAAATCGTGGGCGGGCCATGCGCCTCCTCGATTCGCAGGGTGGCCTGCTTAGTCTGTCTGTAGCCGGAGACAGAGTCCTCGTCAAGCCTAGAAATGGGTGCTAAGCACCTTTGACAAGTGTACTAGAACTATCAGGACGTTTCAAATTGGCAATGACTTCAACTGGATTGGCGCTCAGCCGTGCGCGGCAAACCGCTTGGATCCCTCGTTTGGGGAGTGAGGCTTCGCCAGCCGTCGCGAGGCTGCTCACCGTAGGCTGCGCCGCTCGTCTATGTCGTTGCGCGATATAGTTGCATGTCAGGCCTGCGAAGGGAGCCCATGTTATGAATCTCAATCACCCCGTAATTCCCCTTCTCGGACGGCTGATGATGACCTACATCTTCGCGACCAGCGGAATCGGAAAGATATTTGGCTGGTCCGGAAATGTGGCGTACATGAGCACCAGGCATTTGCCGATGATTCCGCTGCTGCTCGCTGTGGCGATGGTAATTGAAGTCGTGGGCTCGCTATGTCTCGTGACCGGATACCAAGCGCGCATCGCGGCGTTTGTCATGTTCTGGTACACGACTTCGGTGACGCTTCTGTTCCACAACTACTGGGCGTCGAGCGAAATGATGGCCGCCATGCAGGAGACGCACTTCCGCAAGAATCTGGCGATCATGGGCGGCTTGCTGATTCTGGCGTACAGCGGCCCGGGGAAATGGGCCCTAGGGCGGCGCGGCGATTCGTGAAGTGCCGCACTCTGTGAACAACAGCCGCTCCTCCAAATGGAATGTCCCAGAGACGCAGCGATTCCTTTCTAATAAGCGGAGTGGAAGGAGAAGCCAATGCTTGACGTGATCCTGAAACGCTTTGAGCAGCCCGACGAAATTCGCACGTTTGAGAAGGGCAGATTCGAGCTGGTGCGCCTGGGCGGAATGACTATCGGCCGCGCGACGTACGAACCGGGATGGAAATGGTCCGTGCACGTGGGCCGCGCAGCGGGGGCGAAGAGCTGCGCGGTGGAACACGTCGGGGTGGTGCTCTCCGGGCGCGCGACGGCGGCGATGGATGATGGCCGTGTGATCGAGATGAGAGCGGGAGACATTTTCTACATCGCGCCGGGGCATGACAGTTGGGTGGTCGGAGATGAGCCATACGTCTCCATCCATCTGCTTGGTGCGGAAGCCTACGCCACCGCGGAGAAATCTTGACTTCGAATCAACCATGCGTGCTCGACGCCTTGCCTTGCAGAATCGGTAGGGGAAATACCTGAATGCAAGTTGCAGCTTTTCCTTTCTTGCCTGTGCGCCGGGGAAATGTTACGGATTCATAGCGAACCGGGTCTCTCGCGTCAACCGCCAGGAGAATTCGCGAGCTTCGATTCTGGGAAGGCATCTCGGGGGCACAGTGTCAAAAAGAAACTTCTATGCTATGGCCTGTTCGGCGGGGGTAGGCCTGGTCCTGCTGATCTTGTTCATGACGCGTGCGGCGGCATTTAAAGCTTCACCCGGCGATACTTCCAACAAGTCCTGGAACGCGCAAGCCATTAAGGCGACCTACGTTGCAAGCCAGCTCAAAGAGACGGACAAGACTCATTCCACGTTGACCCTATCCTATGATCTGGAGAACAACACGGATTCCGATTATCGACTGGACGCCGGCCCGGGAATCGTGATCCTGAGCAGGCTTGAAGCCGATGGGAGCCTCAGCCAGCAAGAACCGGTACGGCTGAGTTACCCGGTGTTCCTGCCGGCGAAGCAGCACGCGCGCCTGGCTATTGAAATCACGCAACCATGCGCCTGGCCCCCTGAAGACAACCCCGCATATATAGAGAAGCTCAGGGAATTTGTGAAGCAGCGGCTGGCGAACGTCCAGGAATTCGTTCTCTTTGATCAGTCCAGCCACACCGAAGTCAAACTCCCCGGTGTGTGGCAGCAACTGCTTGACAGGGCCCAAGCGAGCTACTGATGTCTGGCATAAGGATCGCGAACAAGGAAATGCCGGACGAGCCCTCATCCGAAAGAGTATGGGGACTCGTGAGCACGTTTGTGCTTGTCACGGCGGGAAATTAGATTATGCGCATCTCATCGACAATTCAGAATTACGAAAGGCAGGCCGACGAGCGGCGCGCCCGCTCAAGAGAACCGCTCAAATGGGTGGTCCTTACTTATTTCGGCCAGGACAATTGGGGCAAGCTGATTGACTTGAACGAAACCGGGATGCGCTTTGAATTCTATCAAGCTCCTTCTGACCGCGAGCGGATTAAGTTTAAGTTCGAAGCAATAGGCCTTTCGCCGGTTTCCTTTGGCCGGGAGATCATCAATGAATCGTTCCATGCGGAGGGCGACGTCCGATGGACGCGCGATTTTGAAAGGATCGCCGGCGTACAGTTTGCCAATCTAGCCGAAGGCAGCCGCGACCAGATTCGCAAGTGGCTCTCCATTGAAGCTTCAGCGGATATCGTTCCGATGAACGGCAAAGTGAAAAAGGAGTCGCCGGTTTCGTCGCCAACGCCTCTCGAACCTCAACCCTGTTCCGAAGCAATTCTCAAAAGAGACGAAAGCGAGTTGCCGCTCGACGCCGAGTATGCCGTCTCCCGCGCGGCGTCCATCGTAGATACAGCCTCTCCGCTGGTAGCAAAAATTCTCGAAGCAACGACTTTCGAGGCCTACTCCAGGATCCTAGAAGAGGAAGAAAATAAGCAGCCCAAGACTCTTCGCTCAAATCCACACATGAGGCGCACTCAGTGGAAGGGCGCAATGACTGGCGTGGCGGCTCTGGTGGTGATGGTCGGCACGGTAATGACCGCATCCAGGCTGGTCCGAAGGAATCGCCCGGTCGAACAAATCCCGGGTCCGGCTGTTGGCAAGGGAGAACCTATCGGCACCGAAAACGGCTCAGCTTCCAGAAGTCCGCGCCCTTTCCTGGTCGAAGTGGTGGACGCCAACAACCGGCGGTGGCTCTTGTGGTTTGTAAATAGCAACTCCAGCAATGAGGCGACTCAAGCTGCTTACCGATCCCCGGTGCCTTCTTCTGATGCAACGGTAAGAAGTGATAGCCGCCCAAAGCAACCCGCGGCCCCTGCGAAATCTGCTACGCCCCACAAGTTCACCTTGATTGCGCCCGAACTAAGCCGGCCCTCAGCGAATCGTTCGGCTGCGAATTCTGCCTCCCTTGCTGCCCCCGTAGTTCGTGATGAGCTGCAGGTGACGCCGGAGGCGCCGATGGCAAGCATTCTTACCAGTCACGCGGCGCCGAAGCCGCTCCCCGCGGCGCCGCCCGTTGGTGGCCAAGTTCAGCCGGCACGCCTGCTCAAGTCGGTGCAGCCCGTCTATCCGCAGATGGCCCGGTCGAGTCATGCAGGCGGGGACGTCACCGTGGACGCGCTCATCGATAAAGACGGCAATGTCACTAAGTTGGAAGCCGTATCCGGGCCGCCAATTCTGCGGCAAGCGGCCATGGATGCCATACGGCAATGGAAATATGATGCCGCGCGCCTGGATGGCCGGCCCGTGGCGATACATCTGACATTGACGGTAAGGTTTCACGCCGAATAGGCCACGCAGGACGGCGCGGCCGACGCGTTCGATTCGAAATGCGGTTCAGGGCACGTATCAGGGCTTCCAGAATCTCATGACCGCGGAGTAGTCGAGGTCTTCCTTGGCGGCTCCTTTGACGTAATTGTAGGTTTCGCGCGCGGCCGCGGTAGCGGGCAAAGCCACGCCAAGTTGATTGGCAAGATCGAGCGCAAGACCGAGATCCTTGTGCATGAGGCGCAGCGGAAAACTCGGTACATATTCCCCCTTGAGAAGATTAGGTGCTTTGACGTCCAGTACGCCGGAGCGCGCCATGCTCGATTGCATGACCTCCACGAGTTTTTCGCCCTGAAGGCCCGCGCGGGTGACGAGAGCGAGAGCTTCGGCGAGCGCGTCCACTTGCAAAGCGAGAATCAAGTTCATCGCCAGTTTAACGGTTTGACCGGCTCCGTTTGGGCCCAGATGAAACCATTTCTTGCCCATTACACCAAGGATGGGCTCCGCCACCTTCAACGTGTCGGCATCGCCGCCGATCATGAAAAGCAGCTCGCCTTTTTTTGCGCCCCAGTCGCCGCCCGTGACCGGTGCGTCCAGAAAGCGCACCCCGCGTTCCGCGCACGCGGCGGCGATCTTGCGGGCAAGCGTCGGCGAAATGGTGCTGGAATCCACATAAATGCTGCCGCGCTTGAGCGCTTGCATGGCGCCGTTCGAACCCCACAAAACTTCTTCCAGCGCGGGAGGATCGCTGACCATCGTGAGAAGAAAGTCGCAAGCGGCGGCAGCTTCCTGCGGAGATTTTGCGAGTTTCGCGCCCGCGGCCACGAGTTCATCGGCGCGCGAAGCAGTGCGGTTCCATACCGTGACAGAATACCCAGCCTTGATGAGATTCATGCCCATGGGGCGGCCCATCAAGCCGAGTCCGATTAACCCAATTTTCTTGCCGGCGGATGATTCCAAAGGAGGCCTCCTTGAATTGGCGGGCACAATATAAGCCTGCGCATTTCTCACAAAAAAGAGGACACGATTGTAGCCGAATCCCGTTTAGAAAGCAGAGCCGGGAACCTTTCGAACCGATCAGGGGAACGAATCAGGCAGTTTTAGGACGGTGAGAGAGCGGAAGGATACCCGGCGCACCACTGGCGGAAGCCGCAGCAGCGGCGCTGCGAGGCTTTTCGGCGATGTCGGACTCGACGGGAGCTTCGAGTGCAGCTTTGGAGGCTACTGTGGCAGAAGTGGCATTTGCGGAGGCTCCGGAATCGGGCCTCTCGACGATGCGCACCAGATATTGATAGGGGATCTCCCAGCGGAAATGTCTGTGTTGACCGCGCTGGTCTAAATTCTGTTCGAGGAAAATGGAACGGCCGGAATCGGCCACGAAAGTGCCGGAAGCCGGCAGAAGAATGTCGCCGGCGCGATATTGCACCTCCACACGTCGCCCGAGAAAGGCGGAGTAGCGAGCCATCTTGTACTCAGTCTCCAAAACCAGTAGTAACACGGTCAATAGTACGAAAGGACCCCCTACTCAAAACTGTGGAAAAACCATGGCGCGAATGTGGAAAAAAGCTGGAGTCAGCGTGCCAAGCACAAGGAACGCGAGTTCGAATGCCTGAAAGTGATCAGCGGTGAGAAAATTTTACGGCGCCGCGGCTGGATTTTTCCAGCGCGTGGGATTGGAGATATTGCTTGGCGCGCGCGTCCCCTTTCAAGTAGGCATCCCAGAAGGCCAGCGACGCGGAATTAGTGTAATCGAAAATATTTCCGCCTTGCTCGGCGCGGCCGGGCAAGAAAGGGCGCGGCGTAATGAAGGACATGTGGTTCGCGCCTTCGATGAACAGGTGATATTTGTCGCCGGGTTGGCTGCGCTCAAAAGGAGTCTTGTGCCACGCGGGACTCGCGACGGGACCGAGGCTGTCGAGCGATCCGGTCATGCCCATATACGGCAGCGAGATTTGATCGAAAGAATGATCGCTCAAACCGAATTGGCCCGGCCCTTGCGGCGAAAGGCAAAGAACGGCCTTTACACGAGCATCGGCAAAATTTCTGCCGCGCTGGCCGGGAAGATCCACGAGCGCTCCGGCAATAGCTTCCGTTGTATAGGAACCCATGGAATGCCCGCCGGCGCCGATATGGTCAGCGTCGATTTTTCCTGAGAGCCCCGGCACGCGGTTTCCTAGCAAGGGCAGCGCATCCAGAACGGAAGTGATGTCCAGCGGACGGCTCTCCCAAAGGGCTGGCTTTTTCAGCGCGTCGCGCACTGCCTGCATGAAGCGGATATTCTCTTCGCCTTGGTTGCGCCGCTGCACGGCGGAGTCATCATGAGTGGGCTGAATCGTCACGTAGCCGTAGCTCGCCCAGTGGCGCGTGAGTCCATCGCAGCAATTCTGCGAGCCGCCCGCACCGTGCGAAAAGACGACCACTGGAAATTTTCCCGCCGTGTGGGGATAAAAAATTCGCACATGTACGCCTTTGTCGCGGTTCGTGTCGTGCAAGACCAGGTCTTCGACTTCAGAGACCGTGTAAGGACCGGGCTGCAGCTCGTAACCATTCGCGTCACTCGAAGGCGGAACAGGAGCAGCGGTCGGAGGAGAAGACGCCGGATGGATCTCGGGAATTGGCGCGGGAACAGGATTCGCGGGCAGCTTCCGGGCGCGGAAACCGGTGCCACCCGTGGGGCGCGTGATGAAATACGCGGCCATCAGGCTAAACGTGGCGATCAGGAAAAAATTGGTGATCCGGCGCACGGCACGCCGTCGGCGTATGTAGTCGCGCGGGAGGGGAGGCAAGAGCCTTCGAACGTGAGCCAAAAGGAACATAGCGCGTTTGAACTTCGACGAATTCTCAGCGCACCGGGTTACCAACCCAGTCCGGATCAAAAAGTTTCGGGGCTGGTTTCTGACCACCTGACGGAACTTCCATTATGAAACGCAGAGGCTGGGAAGACTCGGTGAGCTGGCCCTGGTTATTGTAGCAAGAAAAACCTGCTCCGTGCGCATGCTCAAATCCTTGACTTTTTCTGGAGGAAGGCTATTGTCTGCGTGCCGGGGTTTGAGCAGGTGTTTACCCGAGCCGAGAGCTAGCGAGAACTTAAGGCCGGGAAAAACGCCGGTGCGATGCAGGGTGGGCTTCGCGGCGGCGAGAAGTGAAGCGCGAGTGGTCGAACAAAAGAGACTCACGAAGGGCCGGGCGGCCCTCTTGCTGATCCTGTCCGCCTTGGGCGCGATTGTGTCGGCAACGATGCTGCACGGATGGCACGTCTATCTGGGATTCGCCATTGTGGGAATTAGCCTATTTCTTGGATTCTTCCTCTGGAACCTCAAATACTGAGTTCAGGTTTCTCGCAATAAATGGGGGTATCGGGCGATGCGCAAGGTGTCTTTGATTCCTGTTGCGGTGGCGACCTGCTGCCTGCTGGTCCTTTCTTCCGAAGCGCAGCAGACGGCGAGAACTGCGAAGGCCTCGGCTTCCACCACGCCAACAATTGACCAATCGCTCGAATGGAAGAGTGCGTTCAATCCCAAGATTTCGCCGGATGGGAAGCGCGTGGTCTATGAGGCGCAGAAGGCCAATTGGGAAGAGAACGCCTTCGACAGAAACTTGTGGATAGTGGACATTGCGACCGGTGAATCGCACGCGCTGACTTCGGCGAAAAAATCGAGCACCAATGCGGCGTGGTCAGCGGATGGGAAATCGATTGCGTTTCTTTCCGACCGGCCCGGACAAATCAAGGACACGCCGGAAGGCAAGAAACAACTCTACGTGATTTCCGCGGATGGCGGCGAAGCGCAGCAAATTACCAAGACGGAGAATGACGTGAATGCTTTCGATTGGGCGCCGGATTCCAAGCGCATCGCTTTTTCGATGTCGGACCCGGAGCCTAAGGCTATGAAAGACCGCAAAGAAAAATACGGCGAATATTCCGTGGTTCACGCCGATTACCAGATGGCGCATCTCTGGACGACTGAAATTCCGAGCGCGGGGGCTGCGGTTGCGGAACCGAAGCGGCTGACCGAGGGCGACAAATTCAGCGTAGGAGAGTTTTCGTGGTCACCGGATGGGACGCGCATCGCGTTCAGCGCGCAGAAGGATCCTGACCTGATTTCATCGTTCTCCGAGGATATTTACGTGGTGCAGGTTGCAGACAAGTCCGTGAAGAAGATTGTGGACTCTCCGGGACCGGACACCAATCCGAAATGGTCGCCCGATGGGAAGAAGATTGCGTTCGAGACGGCAGCGGGCGCGAAATTCTTTTACTACACGAATGCAAAGATCGCCGTGGTGCCCGCGGAAGGCGGTGCGCCGCAGATTCTGACGGAAGCGTTTGACGAAGATCCAGGGCTTGTTGGCTGGGGGCCGGATGGAATTTATTTCGCTGCCGAACAGAAAACCTATGCGCATCTCTTCCAGCTGAATCCGGCGACAAAAACCATAGAAAAACTGAGTACGCCGGACCACCTGGCATCTTTTTCGTTTTCGTTTTCGCAGGACTACAAACAGGTGGCGTACCGGGCCGCGCTCGAAAATCAATATGCGGAAATTTATTCCTCCAAGGTCGCGCCGTGGGAAGGCAAGAAGCTGACGGCCATGGGCGATCAGCTGAAGGCATTCACACTGGCGCACCGGGAAGTGATTTCTTGGAAGTCTGCGGACGGCATCACCATTGAGGGAGTCGTTTACAAGCCGGCCAATTTCGATCCTGGGAAAAAATATCCGTTACTGATCGTGATTCACGGCGGACCGACCGGCGTGGATCAGCCCATCGTAAATCCCGACCGTTACTATCCGATCGAACGCTTCGTGGCCAAAGGAGCGCTTGTGCTGCGTCCGAATTACCGCGGCTCAGCGGGCTACGGCGAGAAATTCCGCTCGCTGAACGTGCGCAATCTCGGCGTCGGAGATTATGCCGACGTGATTTCCGGAGTGGACGCGCTGATCGCCAAAGGCTGGGTGGACAAAGAACGCGTGGGCTCGATGGGCTGGAGCCAGGGCGGGTACATTTCGGCGTTCATCACCGCGTCGAGCGACCGCTTCAAGGCAGTTTCAGTAGGCGCGGGAATTTCCGACTGGATGACCTACTACGCGAACACGGACATCACGCCATTCACGCGCCAGTATCTGCACGGCACGCCATGGGACGATCCGGATATTTACAGGAAGACTTCGCCGATCAGCTACATCGCGAAGGCCAGGACGCCGACGTTGATCCAGCACGGAGAAAACGACCGGCGTGTGCCGATCCCCAACGCCTACGAGCTGCGGCAAGCGCTGGAAGATCGCGGCGTGCCGGTGAAGATGGTGGTGTACAAAGGATTCGGCCACGGAATTACAAAACCGAAGCAGCAGCGCGCGGTGATGGAAGAAAACGAAAAGTGGTTCGCGCAATATATTTGGAGCGAAAAGCCGGAAGAACCCAAATCGCCGGAGCCTAAGGCGGAAGAAAAGAAATCCACTGTCGCGTTGAATCCTTAGATGCCAGATGGCGCATCCGCTGCTACGAGCCGCCTACGTTTCGAGCTTGAAGCGCGAAGAGGCCAGCCGGTAAAGCCGGCGCCAAAGCAGCCGATTGATGAGCACAACGACTGTGGCCATGATGAGCGTCGCAGCAAGTAGCACATCGAAGCGGCCCGCGTCGCTCGCGCTGCTGATGGTGCTGCCGAGACCGGCGGTTGAAATGATCCTTCCCTGAAAATGAAAATATTCCGCGACGATGCTGGCGTTCCACGCGCCGCCCGACGCGGTCACCATCCCCGTTACGAGATACGGAAAAATGCCCGGCAGGATGAGATGGCGCCAGCGATCCCAGGAGCCGAAGCGGAAGATCTTCGCAGCTTCCTTGAGGTCCGTCGGAATGGCCATCGCTCCGGCGATGACATTGAAGAGAATGTACCACTGCGTGCCGAGAAGCATCAGCAGCATGGCGGCAATCTCCAGCCCCCCGCGGAGGCGCAGCAGAAAGAGAAGAATAATCGGAAAGAGAGCAGTGGCAGGGATGGAGGCGGCCATTTGCGCAAGCGGCTGCGCGATGCGAGCCAGGCGAGGATTGGAACCGATGGCGACGCCAACTGGAACGGTCCAGAGAGCTCCGAGGATGAGAGCGGTGTTGACGCGGAGAAAGGTGAGCGCGGCGCTTTGCAGCAATTCTCTATAGTCCTCGCGATGAAGATCGGACAATTCGCGAGCTGCGTGGAAAACGGCGAAGCCTAAACCGACGAGAACGCCTGCCGCGAGCACGTAGCCGATCCTACGGCGCAGGCGATTTTGCTTTGGCGCGGAAAAAGTTTCCGCGGCGCGGCGAGCGCCAAGAGTGAAAGTCAGAGTCAGCCAATGGAAGACGGGCTGAATGAGAAGCCGGTACAAGCGGATAACGATGGAAGCGCGGCCGATGAGACTGAGTAGAGTCGTTTGTGCAGCGCCGGAACTTTCCACCTGTTCGAACTTGAATTTGTCCGCCCAAACGATGATGGGCCGCCACACCAGCTGATCGAGGAAAACGATGACCGCAATCATCGCCGTGACGCCCCACAGTATTGCGCGTGTATCGCCATGGCCGGCCGCTGTTTGAAGAAAAGAGCCGAGGCCGGGAAGACGAAAGTCGCGATTGCCGAGGACGAACATTTCGCAGGCCATCAGAAAAAACCAGCCGCCCGCGACGGACATCATGGAATTCCAAACAAGACCGATGGTTGAAAAAGGGAGGTCGAGTTCGGCGAACCGCTGCCAGCGGCTGAAGCGGTAAATAATCGCGGCCTCGTTGAGTTCGCGCGGGATGGTCTTCAACGAGGAATAAAAACTGAAAGCGATATTCCAAACTTGGCCCGTAAAGATGAGCAGAACGGAGCCAAGCTCGACACCGAGCTGCCGGTGCGGAAAAATCGTGACCATGGCAAGCATGACTCCCGGCAGGAAACTGAGCACGGGGATGGACTGGAGAATATCCAGCAGCGGAACCATGATGATTTCCGCGCGCCGCGAACTGGCGGCGACGTATCCGTAAGCGAGAGCAAATAGCAGGCTGAGCGCGTAGGCCACGCTGATTCTGACGAGAGAGTAAAGAGCGTAGAGAGGGAGAACGCGCGGATCCTGCGAAATCTCGGCGCGGGGACCGACCGGGCCTAGCCAGGAACGGCCAATCGCATAGATTCCAAAAATCGCCGCGAAGACAAAAAGAAAAACGGCGATATCAATCAGGAACGCCCAGCCCCAACGCGAACCCGCGGGCCGCGTCACCGTGGGAGGGAGCGGCGTGGCCTGGGCGGTCGAAAGCGTGAGATCCGGCACGGGGCGTCAGGTCTCAGTGAGAGTCAGCTTGCCGGTGGCGGCGTCGTAATCAAAAATCTCCGCATAGCGGCCCCACTGGATGGCAGTTTCGAGCTGACGGCGTGATTCTTCCTCGCCAAAATGCTCGTCGAGCAAATCGTGGAAAAATTCCTCGTTCAAGGTGCGGTTGGATTTGGCTTTCAGCGCCTGCTCCATTTGGCGGAGCAGCGGCACGTTGGCGAGAGCAGCTTTGCGAAAGATTGCTTTGCGCGCCTGAATGTCTCCTTGGGCAAACGCCTGGCCCTCCGGAGTAATCGTCACATCGCCTTCCTCGACGCGGAGAAAACCCAGCAGGGCAGCGGTGTCTACGGAGGGCAGCAAGGCGTCAACTTCAAGACTCAATTCGTCCGCCAGACGATGAAGGTCGACGCGGCCTCCCTGGTCGGCCAGGATTTCCAGCAGCCCTGCAAGACCGCCGGGGCGCGTGTGGGGAAGCATGACGATCTTCGGCCGCACCTCCTTGCCTGGGCCGAAGGTTCGCGGCGGAGCCGCTTCGTCCTTGTGATCCGGCCGCGTGAGAATGCGATAGATGGAGTCGACCAGCTCGATGAAATGGGCGGACTTTCTGTCGCGAGGCTGGGGCATATCCACTTTAAAGTCCGCGTGAATATGCGCGGGATTGCGGCCCAGAACGATGATGCGGTCGGCGAGCACCACCGCTTCTTCGATGTTGTGCGTGACGATGAAGATGGCGCGCGTCGGGATTTTGTGGCCGAGCCAGAGTTCGAGCAATTCGCCGCGAAGCGTTTCCGCGGTGAGGACATCGAGCGCGGAGAACGGCTCGTCCATGAAGAGCACTTCAGGCTCGACCACGAGGGCGCGGGCAACGCCGACGCGCTGCTTCATGCCGCCGGAAAGTTCCTTGGGGTAGGCGGTTTCAAAACCGTCCAGGCCGACGGCGTCAACAATGCGTAAGGAGCGCTTGTGGCGTTCGATGGGAGGCGTGCCGCGCGCCTCTAGCGGGGCCTCGACGTTTTCGAGAACGGTGAGCCAGGGAAAAAGCGCGAAACTCTGAAAGACAATGGAAACGTTGGGCGATTCATCTCGGACCGGCTGGCCGTGCCAGTAAACGGCGCCGCCACTGGCGGGAGAAAGACCGGTCAACATGCGAAGCAAAGTGGATTTGCCGCAACCGGAAGGGCCGAGCAACGCGAGGATCTGGCCCGGATAGATGGCGAAGTCGGTGGGAGCGATAACCTGGATGCGGCTGCCGTCGGGCTGCGGGTAGGATTTCTCCAGCTTGCGCGCCTCGATGATTGGGACAGGTGCGGTGTTTGCGGTGGCCATGGGCGCGTGTATTATCGCTCAACTGCCGCGTGGCCGCACAATTGTGGGTGAGGCGGGGCAGCGCGTTTGCGGAGCCATGACAACGGCATGAACACGGCATGACATCTTCCGCCGAACTTCCAAACAAAATGAAGCCTAGCGCAGGATTTCGCGCCTGGCTGCTCGCGCTGGGCGTTTCCCTGGGAACGGCGCTGCTGGTGATTGCGCCATTTTTCTGGATGGGAAACGCTTCGGGACATGACTTCGGATTTCACGCGGCGTCGTGGCTGGATGCTGCGGGGCAGTGGAGAGAAGGGATTTTTTCCCCGCGCTGGACGGAGTGGGCGAACCACGGATTCGGCGAGCCGCGATTTATTTTTTATCCGCCGCTATCGTGGATGCTGGGGGCGGCGCTGGGCTTCGTGGTTCCGTGGAAGTCGGTGCCGGGAGTTTTTATTGTCATCGCCCAGACTTTGGCGGGACTTTGTTCGTTTGCGCTGGCGCGGCGATTTTTGCCGAAAAACGCGGCGCTCTTTGGAGCGGCGTGCTACGCGGCGAATCCCTATGCGCTGCTGCTTGTTTACATGCGGAGCGATTTTGCGGAGCAACTGGCGTGCGCGCTGCTGCCGCTGGTTGTGCTGACAGCGCTGCAGCTTTGCGCATTGGTGGAGAATCGCCGGCGTTCGCTGCCGCGGGCGATGGCGTTCTTCGCCGCGGCTTTCGCGGCGGTGTGGCTTTCCAATGCGCCTGCGGCGGTGATCGCGAGCTACAGCGTGGCGCTACTTTTTGCGTGGGCTGCGCTTGGGAAAAAATCGTTGCAGCCACTGTGGCGCGGCGCGGGCGGGCTGGCGTTGGGGTTTGGATTGGCGAGCTTTTATCTTTTGCCTGCAGCTTACGAGCAACGTTGGGTGAATATCTCGCAGGTGCTTTCGTCTGGCCTGCAACCTTCGGACAATTTTCTCTACACGACGATCGGCGATCCGGAACACAACGCGTTCAACTGGATCGCGTCGAGTGTTGCGGTTCTGCTGCTGGCGATGACCGTGATCGCGGCGATTGCGGCGTATCACCGAGAGACGGCGCAGGGACAAGAAGGAGAAGAGAGAAAAAAACTTTGGCGCTTGTTGCTGCTGCTTTCCGCGGCGGCGGCGATTCTGATGCTCAGGCCGAGCTCGTTTTTTTGGACGTACCTTCCGAAGCTGCGATTCGTGCAATTTCCCTGGAGGTGGATGGCCATCGTGGCGGTGCCGTATGCCTGTTTCTCAGCAGCCGCGATGATGCGGCGGCGAATGCGGTGGATCTGGGGCCTGCTGGTGCTTGCCGCGGTTTGCGGAACGGCGACGGTGCTCGTCAAAAAAACGTGGTGGGATTCCGATGACATCCCGTCGCTCCAGGAAGCGATTGCGAACGACCGGGGCTTCGAGGGCACCGATGAATATGATCCCGTGGGCGATGATCATACGAACTTGCCGGAAAAAGCGCCGCGGGCGCAGGTTCTGCCGGCGGAAGAATCCGGAGGACACGCGCCCGATGCGGAGATTCGCATCGAGCGCTGGAGCGCGGAAGAAAGGGTTGTGCGAGTGGTCTCGACCGAGCCGCTGCGAGTGGCGCTGCGGCTGTTGGACTATCCCGCCTGGCGCGTGGAGGTGAACCGCAAGCCGGTGAGGCCAGAGCACGCGGAGACCAACGGCGAGATGATCGTCGCGCTGACTCCTGGAACGCAGCGCATCACGGCACGGTTGGTGCGGACTCCGGATCGAACGCTAGGGAGCGCCATCTCCTTGTTGGGAGTGCTGACGTTGCTGGCGCTGCTGAATGCCGGCGGCGTGCGGCTGCTTTCGGCGAGTCCGTGAGCAGGCTACGAGGGCTTCGCCGGATTCCTATGGGTACCCACATACAGCGACTTCCTGGCTAAGAGACAGGCAGAAATGTCTGTCTTACGGCAACTGCTTGGCTACTCCGGGTCGCTGGCGTTATTTGGAGCCGAGTTTTTCGGCGGCGAGTTTTTGGGCGGAGGCTAGGGCGTCGGCGGCGGGAACTTTTACGTCGGGCTCGACGCCGGTGCCTTCCCAGTTGGTCTTAGAGATGGGATTGATGGCGCGGGCAAAGGGAACGCCAATCATGAAATGGGCGTCAATGCGGTGACCCGAGACGGGATGGGCGCCGCCTCCCGTAGTTTCGCCGATGAGGGTGGCGCGCTTGAGATTCTTGAGGTTGTAGCTGAACTCTTCGGCGCCGGAGAAAGTTTGTTTGGACGTGAGCACGTAGACCGGCTTCCCGTCCAAACGCTTCCCGGGCACATAGGGCAAAGTCCAATACTGATGGGTCGAGTCATCTTTCCGCTCCCAGATATCGTTCAGGTGGGTAGGTTCTGAAAACAAGTAGGTGGAGATAAACGCGATCATTTTGGGATCGCCGCCGCCGTTTTCGCGCAGGTCGAAAATGATGGCGTCCACGTTGGCGAGGAAATTCATGGCGGCGACGGCCGTGGACCCGCACACTTCCGGGTCAGCGAAAAAATTGAACTTGAGGTAGCCGACGTTGCCCGTGAGGATTTCCACTTTGTCGAAGCCGCAGTTCATGCGTTCCATGTCCTTGCGGTAGCGGGCGCGGTCGTCGGCATTTGGCGGGCCCTCGGGACGATCCGGCATGGGCGCGGGGCTGAAGTTCACGCGAAGATGCTTGTCGTGGCTCACCTCCTGGAAATTCTCGGTGAGCATTTTGGCGAAGGCGTCACCGTCGGTAATGGAATCGTAGTCACCTTTCTTTTGTTTTGATTTGACCAAGTCTCCCATCTTTTTCGCCGTTTCCGGAAAGACATAAGACTCATTGAGCTGGCCGATAGCGCCGTCAATCACGCGCGCCCGCGTGGCGGAGTCAATCTTGAAGTTCAAATCCGAGAGCTTGGTGCCGGGAGGGATGGCGCGCAGCCCGAAGCTGGCGACCTGGGCGGGATCGCCTTCTTTCACTTCCAACTTGCCGATCCCGGTTGTTTCGCTGCGGCGCTCCTTGACGAGAAATTCGAGGCGCAGCGGTTCGCTCTTGACGATCTGGAGGAGGTCGAAGCCGCCAGTCATGCCACGGAACTGCATCTCGTTGTCCACCGGCTTGCCGGGATCGTACTTATGGAAGTAAGCGTCCAACTGGGCGCGGTCACCGCTGTTGAAGGCTTCGAGCCAGGCTTTGAAAGTGCGGCCCGCCGGAGTATCAGGAATCGCGGGCTGCGCGGCTGCTTGAGGCGGTGGAGTCGTTTGCGGCGCCCATGCAGCCGCCAAAGCTAGAAGCAAAGCGAAGCATGATCTGGAGAACAATAATCTGGAGAACATGGGGCACCTCAGCGGGGAATGGTAGCTGGCCCGTTTGAGTTCTGATCCCGATGGTCACGATTAAGAAATTCAAACTGACCCATTGCCCGAGGGATTCTCGATGCGAACGTTTGACGGGCGAAGTATAGCACCGGGATCGCGAGCGCGGGAATGGTGTAGAGTTTCCGAGACTACTTTAAGTGCGTGCGGATCAGATAGTCGCTTCGGGGGGAACCGCTTTGGCCCATCGAGGGAAATTATTCTCAGGCACAAGCAGGCGCTGCGCTCTTGTGGTGCTGGCGCTCTCCATCGCGGCTTCGATTGGCGGAGCGCAAGACAAAGCCGACGACATTCCGGACCGCTTGCTGACCAGCCAAGACATCATGGAGATGCTGGGCAGCGGCATGACGCCGCTCGCGGTCATTTCGCGAATTCACAACTCGCCGTGCAAGTTTGACAAGTCCAGCGCGGGGCTGGAGGCTCTGAAAGCGGCGAATGTGCCGTATCACATTGTGCTGGCAATGATGAAGGCGCCGGAGTTACCGCCTGCCACGAAGGGCCGCATCGCGGTGGTGATCCCAGACAGCACGCCGATCCAAGTCGCCCTGTCGGAGGATCTGAATTCCAGCGTTCAGCAGCCGGGTTACGTCATTTACTTCGAGGTTCTCGAAGAAGTGCGGATTCGGGGCCTTAGAGTGATCGCCAAAGGCGCGAGGGTGCGAGGAAGGCTGCTGGGCTCCAAGGAGCGCTCCCGCACGGGCGAAGCCGCGAGGCTGGATTGGAATTTGACGGACGTGCTGGCGGTCGATGGCCAGCGATTGCCGCTACGGGGCGGCAGCGCGGTCTCCGGAGACGAACTACAGCAAGAAAAGAATGTGACGGTTGGGAAGGGCGAAGAGTTCACCGCGTTCACGTATGGCGTTCGCAAGGTGAACGTGTTGGCGCCAATTCTGCCGTCACCCCGGAAAGCGGAGACTTCGCCCAGTCCGAATCCGTGACAAGCGAGATTCTGGGAATCTCTATTTTTTGCCGCGAGATGGCGCGTTGCCCAATCCGGCACGATCGCTGGCGATTTAAGTGCTTGCTGATTTGCGGTGCTTCCAATAGACTCCTGCCCAACAAGCGGACGCCCAGGCGAGGGATGCGCCCGAGCGGTTACCGCGCTTGAAAGCTTCACAGCGAACCACACTCTATCCAGGGAACAGCGATATCCGAGATTTGCACCTCTGCGATTGCGGAGGATTTCTCTAGCGGAGGATTATCCATGCGTGCAAAGTTTACTTTGGTGCTTGCCGCGGTGTTGCTACTCGCCGCGGGAGCCGTTTTTTCCCAGTCGAACAAGCCACTGACCAACGACGACGTTGTGCAGATGGTGAAAGGCGGCTTCGACGAGTCCACGACGATTGCAGCTATCGATTCTGCGGCAACGAATTTTGACACGTCGGTGCAAGCTTTGATGGCGCTCAAAACTGCGGGCGTGAGCGAAAAAGTTATTTCTTCCATGCTGGTCGCCACGAAGAAAAAATCGGAAGCAGCAAAACCAACTGCTGTCGCTGCGGCGCCTGCGGCGGCAAGCCCCGACGTTCCGGAAGACATGGGCGTATACACGAAGCTGAAAGGATCGCTCGCGGAAGTGTACGCCGAACCCGTGAGCTGGAAATCCGGCGGAGTGGGCAAGAGCATGCTTACCGGGGGCTTCACGAAGGGACACGTCAACGCCACGGTCAGCGGGCCGAAGAGCAAGCTCCAGCTTGGGACGCCAATCGAATTTGTAATCAAGTGCGCCGAAGGCGTTACGCCGTCCGAATACATGCTGCTGAAACTGGACGAAAAGGGCGACCGGCGCGAATTCCGCGCGGTAACCGGCGGTGTGTATCACTCCTCGAGCGGCTTGGAGAAGGATGCGATCAAATTTGATTTTCAGAAAATAGCACCACGAACTTTCAAGATCGCGCTTGCCGGATTAAAGAAGGGGGAATATGGCTTCCTTCCTCCGGGATCGGGGTCTGTCGGAGGAACAGGCGGCGGCGCGAGCGGCCAGACGGTGCAGGGCGGTTCGATGACTTCCGGAAAGCTGTATTCGTTCGGAGTCATCGAATAGCCGGTGTGCGTTTTTGGAACGGCGCTATTGCCACTGCAGCCGACGCCGGCGTGATGATTGGGTAGAGGTATCCCCGAGGAACGGTGCTAGCGGCGGTCGGCGATGTTGTGGCGGATGTCCTGGCCCTGGACGAGGTAGATGACGTCTTCGGCGATGTTGGTGGCGTGGTCGCCGATGCGTTCGAGGTTCTTGGCGACGAGGATCAATTCGAACGCGGGAAAGAC